>Ga0308159_1000149_pt1 | contig 241712 bp, 189 predicted proteins | sample PhyCR1_FD_201040 | JGI IMG/M metagenome (GOLD analysis project Ga0308159, IMG submission 201040) | Phyllosphere microbial communities from UC Gill Tract Community Farm, Albany, California, United States - DLSLC.R1 | ecosystem: Host-associated > Plants > Phyllosphere > Unclassified | place...
TGGATGAGGGGAAAAATAAAATGAGTGCACTGAATGCCGTTAGAAACAAGATCATCCACAGAATATTTGCAGTAATAAAAAACCAAACCATGTATAAAAATGATTTGGTTTTATCATAGAAATCAGTATGACAGCAGGCCGTAAAAAAAATAGCAAATGACCAGTATCCTAATAGTTTGCACCAACCAACCCATTGCAGCGACAATTGCACGTTTAATCGACAAAATGGAAGGTTGGCATGCCTCTGTAGCCTTATCTTTAAATGATGCGCTTGAGCATTGTTACGCCAAAACATTCGATGTCGTATTGGTGGGCTCCGGAATTAGCCAGGAACATGAAGATGTACTGAACATTCACCTAGAGAAGCTCAATGCAAAGACACCTGTTATCAAACACTATGGGGGCGGTAGCGGTCTACTTTATGCCGAAATTTATCAGGCGTTAGTAAAGAAGTGATTAAAATCATTTTATGAGTTGACCATTTAGACCTTTAGCCTTACTTTGCGTATCTACTTTTGGTTGAATGAAAAACCTTCAATCGTATGGCAAAAATTGCTAAAGATTACTATCTCACAGAAGTTGATCAATTGCCCGATAGCATCTATTGTATGCACGACTATATGGGCGAAGATGGCATCCAGTCGCATCAGCATATTAAAGACCAACTACTTTACACTGAAGGTGGATTGGTGCATGTAAAAGTGCAAGATACCACTTACTTTCTTCCGGCTAGGCATTATATGTGGATTCCTGCTGGACTAGCACACAGCATCCACCCAGGTTCAAAAGCAGTAACAATGCGCAACCTTTATTTCCCAAAAGTACACGGTGATGAGGATTTTGCTGGAAAAGCCGGCATTTTCCCAGTTAATGAACTACTCTTACAAATGCTCATTTTTACGCGACAATGGCATGGAGACATTTTACCAGAACAAAAAGCCGCATTTGGTTTCATATCTGCTTTGAGGTTAATTTTGCCTCAACTTAGCCAAAATCAGTTGTTGCTCATGTTACCCATCCCTACAGATAAACGACTAGCTCAAATTATCCAACACATGGACGACTTTATGCAAGACGGCGTGCTCCTACCACAGTTAGCCCAACAATTCGGTTTTAGCGAACGAAGTTTATCTAGGCTTTTTAAAGCTAATATTGGAATGTCCTTTGTGCAATATCATACCATCCAGCGTATGTTGAAAGCTTTACAATTATTGATAGACCATAAAATGGAAATAAAAGAAGTGGCAGCGCTAGTAGGTTACGACAGCATTCCAACGTTTAGTGCTACGTTTAGAAAGATATTGGGTAATAGTCCATCTGCTTACGCGAAAAGAAAAAACAGCTCGAGCTTAAAGCCACAATTGACGTAATTTGATAATATTTTGTCATTAAATGATAAGTAGCCAAAATTGATACCCCATACATTTGTTAATTGCCAAATAGTATGTACGAAAACAGAATACGAAAAACAGAATTAGAACAGCTAATTATTACCGCAGAAGAGGCGGCAATGCTGTTTAAAGATAAAATGGTGGTTGCATCGAGCGGTTTTACCAAAGCCGGAGATAGTAAAGCGGTATTAATGGCGTTGGCAGAACGAGCTAAAATCGACCCGCTAAAAGTAACCTTAATGACTGGTGCCTCTTTGGGACAAGGAACGGATGGAGCACTTGCAGAAGCCAATGCCCTATCGCTACGTTTACCTTTTCAAGTAGACCCGATTATGCGAAAGGCAATTAATAAAGGCGAAGTATTTTTTATCGACCAACACTTAGGAGAAACAGCGAACTTATTGAGAGCTAATAATTTTCCAAAAATTGATATCGCCATATTAGAAGCTTGCTTAATAGAGGAAGATGGCAGTATCATTCCAACAACATCGGTAGGAAACTCCGCCTCATTCGCCGCTTTAGCAGAAAAAGTAATCATAGAACTTAATTTATCGGTACCACTTTCCATTAAAGGTGTACACGATATTTTCTCTACTGGAGAATATCCTACAAGGAGGGCCATCCCGATTACGAAAGCAAATTCTGTAATAGGAACTGCTAACATTGCGATAAACCCAGATAAAATTGCGGGCATCGTCATTACACAAAAAACCGATAGCCCTGCAGAAATAGAAGCCCCTGATGCATCGACTACTGCCATTGCCAACCATTTAATTCGTTTCTTTAACCAAGAAGTGGCCAAGGGGAATTTGTCCAAATCTCTACTGCCTTTACAAGCTGGTATTGGCAAGGTAGCAAATGCCGTTCTAACGGGCTTCACGCATAGTGATTTCGAAGATTTGACCATGTATTCTGAAGTATTGCAAGATAGCACGTTTGACTTATTAGATTCGGGCAAATTGTTATTCGCTTCAGGCTCTTCAATCACCGTTTCTCAGGAGTATTACGATAGAATTTTCTCTGATTTCGATAAGTACAAAGACAGGGTAATGTTGCGTCCGCAGGATATCAGCAATGCAGCAGAAGTAATTAGAAGGCTAGGAATTATTGCCATTAATACGGCTCTAGAGTGCGATATTTATGGTAACGTAAATTCTACACACGTTAGTGGCACGCACATGATGAATGGGATTGGCGGCTCTGGAGATTTTGCCCGTAATGCTTACCTCAGTATTTTTGTAACTACTTCTGTAGCTAAAGGTGATAAAATTTCTTGTATTGTGCCCATGGTATCTCACGTTGATCATTGCGAACATGATGTGGATATCATTGTAACCGAACGTGGTTTGGCAGACTTACGTGGCTTGGCGCCAAGGCAACGAGCACAAGTGATTATCGATAAATGCATTCATCCAGCGTATCAGGAAGAAATGCAAAGTTACTTTGATAGAGCTTGTATAGAACGTGGCGGGCAAACGCCACATATTTTAGAGGAAGCATTTAGTTGGCATACTTCGTTGAGGGAGAATGGGAGTATGAAGAAAGAGGTGTTGGTGTAAAGGAATAGCCTTTATAGTACGTCATTCCCGTGAAAACGGGAATCGTAAAGCGAAAAACATGTTCGCTTTTGCCTTTAAAAAGCACTACAATTGCCAATCTAGCTGGCAATGACGATAAAGTTTAAAGATTTCTCCACAAGGTCGAAATGACGGCAGAAATACAATAACGGCAACCCATAAAAAGCGACAACAGTAAAAGCAAAAAGCCCAGATTGAAATTCAATCTGGGCTTTTAATATAGGCAATTCGCAACTTCTTATTTTTGCTTATTACTTTTAACTTGACTAGTAAGTTGCAGCTAATTTCAACGCGTTGTAAGCATTAACTACACCGCCAGTAACTGAAATATCTTTCAAAGCATCTGCTTTTTCTACAGATTTCATGATGATTTCTTTTACTTGAACTGCTTTCAACTTTGGATAGTAAGAACGGATTAAAGCAGCTAGGCCAGCAACTACTGGAGATGCCATACTTGTACCATTATTATCTTGATATTTTTGATCTGGATAAGTTGAATAGATAGCGAAACCAGGTGCAAATACATCTACGGTTGTTCTTCCATAGTTAGAAAAAGAAGCTTTCAATCTTTGATCGTTAAATGGGGTTGATGCTCCAACAGTTAACCACGCGCTTGCTAAAGTTCCGTCTTCGTATTTATTAGTTGGGAAATTATTTTCAGCGTCTAAGTTTTTGTTATCATTACCAGCAGCATGTACCAATAATACATCTTTACTCACCGCATATTTCACAGCATCATCCACTACTTTTTTATCCCATGAGTAAGCTTTACCAAAACTCATGTTTAAAACTTTAGCACCATTATCTACTGCATAGCGAATAGCATTTGCAACGTCTTTATCACGCTCATCTCCGTTAGGAACGTTACGCACAGCCATTAATAATACGTTATCAGCTACACCTTGAATACCCAAGTTGTTTTTTCTGTCAGCACCAACAATCCCTGCTACGTGAGTACCGTGAGAAGGATCTGGCCCTTTAGAATCTGGATTACCATAAATACGCTCATTACTGTCGTTTTCATTATCGCCAACCAAGTTACGAGGGTTGAAAGCTAAGTTATAGTTATAGTTAACTTGATCATAAAAATGGTCGTAACCTGCTTTTACTCTTGTTTCATAAAAAGCTTTGTAATCAGTGTTCGCCAAATTTCTAAGTAACGCATTTTTTGTATTACTCTCCATCTGACCATCTGGAGTGAAGTTTTTGATCTCTTCTAAAGTCGGATTTTCTTTGCCGATCTTTTTTGCTACCGCATCTAGTGCATTTTTAAGGTTTGTATATCCGTCTAAATTTGCTTTAGCATCAGCCAATCCTTTGTCAAACTCTTTTTTCATTGCTAAGTAAGCTTCGAAGGCAGGTCTGTCTGTAGCCGAAACATTTTCAGCTGTAGTGTTAGCAAAACGAGCAGCATCTCTACGAATTAAACGGGTTAACTCTAAAGTTTCTTGATTAACATTTCCACCTTTACCACCTAAAAAGCTCCAGCCATTTACGTCGTCGATGTAACCATTTTTGTCATCATCTTTACCGTTACCAGCTTTTTCTTTTTTGTTCACCCACATTACAGATTTTAAATCTTCGTGAACACCATCTACGCCGCTGTCTAAAATACCAACAATTACTGTAGTCGATTTTTTGCCTTTCAACAATTCATTATATGCTTTTTCAGTGCTGATACCGAAAACGCTATCTGTTTTTAGGTCTAAATTGTACCAGTTTTTCTTTTGCGATTGGGCAGACGCGAATAAAGGACCAGTTGCTAATAACGCAAGAGCAACCAGGCTTCTAATTTGATTTTTATTCATTTGTGCTAATTATAAATTAAGTTGTTAAGAAACGGCAAGTTACTGTGTTTTATTATGATTGTCAATGCTTACGCGATAACGACATCATATTTATGGAGTAAACCTGACAATCCTGAGCTAGAAAAAATAGCCTTTCTCAAGTTATTTTGCTCTGGATCTATACTGAAATTATATGCTTCGGATAGATTTGCCTGTACTAAAATTGTACGCATAAAGACAGCTTCGATCAAATTACAACTTTTAAACACCGTAGAAGTTAAATCTGCCTCGCTGAAATCGGCTCCTTTTAAAGAACAACCTATAAACATTGCCCTCTTATTTTTCTTTTTAGCAAAGGTGGAATAATCTAAAATACAATCTATGAAATTCACACTAAACAAGAAATCCTTGGCTACTGAAAAATCCGCCCCAACCAATTTGCTGTTCTTGAAATTGATGTTATCCAAACCTGCATTATTAAATTTGACCATGCTCAAATTGCAGCTATCAAATTCGCAGTTGGTAAAATTACACCCGCTAAAATCTACTTCAGCAAAATTGCATTTCTTAAAAGTACAGTTATTGAAATTGGTTGCTCTTCGTCCTTTTTCTAAAACATCTGCCTCACTAAAAAACCTGTCATCGTAATAAATTTCCTCTTGTGCCATTCGCTAAAAATATGCCGGCAAGTTAAGAAACAAATGAAAGTGTAGGATTAAAATTGGATTATTTCGTGCTCCAGTTTACGCTATTATCGACACCGACAGAAAATCTAGCATGAAAATATCGTTGGCGGGGATGCCAACGATTGAAAAAGTTTTGAACTCTCGTCATACCCGTGAAAACGGGTATCTTAATGCGATATAAATTTAGCTTAGCACTTGTGGTTCCCCCCTACGCGAGAATGACGAGGAATAGACAGAATTGCGTTCACAATGGATTTTTGTTGTAAAGCCCAACATAGAGCGACTTAGCGACTAATTCCACCCGCCACCCAATGCTCTGTACAACTCTACACTTGCATTCAGCTGTGCTGTTTTCAAACTAGCCAAATCCAATTCGCCCTGCAAAAGATTTGATTGCGCTGTGATTACCTCTAAATAATTTGCCATTCCGCTTTTAAACAACAAATCTGCATTTTGTACCGCCGACTTCAAAGTTTTCACTCTGTTTTCGGCAATACTAAATTCCTTTTTTAAGTTCTCCAATTTAGATTGCTCATTGGAAACTTCAACTACAGCTCTGATTACCGACTGCCTAAACAACAACACCGATTTTTCTCGTTCCACTTTTGCTAACTCAAATTGAGTTTTAAGTTCTTTGCGATTAAAAATAGGCTGTACAATTCCTGCGCCTACTACGCCAAATAAGGATGCAGGAATGTTAAACCAATTACTTGCTTTGAAAGAATTAACCCCACCGCTGGCGGTAATTGTTAACGATGGGTACATACTCGCGTTAGCCACGCCAACTTTAGCGTCAGCAATGCGCAAGCCTAATTCTATGCTTTTAACATCGGGGCGTACGGCTAACATGGTTGCCGGCACCCCAACCGCCAATTGCACAGGAATATTTAATTGAGCCAAAGTCGCTTTACGTTCAATTGCTGTTGGAAATTTACCAGTTAGCTCACTCAATGCATTTTCTTGGATGCTAATAGCTTGTGTAATTTGTGGTATTAGTTGGCTTGCCTTTAACAATTGTGCTTCGGTTTGCTGCACGGCCAAAGAAGTTACTTGCCCAGCATCAAACTGTTTGCTTACCATTTTTAACGTACTATCAGTCAATTTCAAGTTTTTATTAGCGATATCCAATTGTGCATCTAACAACAACAACTGATAAAAACCACTGGCTACCATAGCAACTACACGAGTTTGCACAGCTTTTTTCGCTTCGTCAGTTTGCAAATAGGTAGCGTAGGCTGCTTCCTTTTGCTTGCTAATTTTCCCCCAAATATCAGCTTCCCAACTTAATGCCAAGTTCGCATTAAAATCTTCAATGTGGCTAGTGTTCAAAAACTGAGATGCGCTAATGCCGTTCAAACTATTTTCGGAAGGACTAGTTGAATTCGCGGTAATCTGTAAATTCAACTGCGGTAAGTTGCCCATTCTCGCTCTTTTCAATAACAGATTTGCAGCATCGATATTTTTAACTGCAATTTGCAGATCGATATTTCTTTCAATTGCACTATCAATCAATTGTTGAATAGACTGATTGGCAAAGAACTCTTTTACTGGCAATTTACCGATGCTAGTAGTGTCCAAGCTAGTCAAACCTCTGTACTGCGATGGCGTATCCCTAATCGGGTTGAGCACACTTCTCGGGCTACTACAGCCGTAGCTCCCAAGAAGTAAAATGATAAAAAAACTATATATAAATGATTTCATTACTTGATATTTAAATGGTTTCTGGATGTTCATGATGATGTTTTGCATTGACCTCTGCCAATGGGGCACCTGTTACTTTTTCTTGTAAATATTGGAAGATGATGAAGAGCACTGGAATAATAAACAAACCCAAAATTACACCTGAAACCATCCCACCTGCCGCACCAATACTGATACTGTGGTTACCTTGTGCCGAAGGCCCCGAAGCAAACATCATTGGAACCAACCCTACTACAAAAGCAAGAGAAGTCATGATGATCGGACGCAACCTCAATTTTGCAGCTTCTAGTGCAGCAGCTACTAATGGTTTTCCAGCCCTTCTTCGCTGTACGGCAAACTCAATAATTAAGATGGCGTTTTTGGCTAGCAAGCCTATTAACATTACCAGCGCCACTTGCACGTAAATATTGTTCGCTATTCCGGCAAAGCCGATGGCCACAAATACACCAAATACACCTACTGGAATTGAGAAAATTACACCCAATGGCAATAGGTAACTTTCGTATTGTGCAGCCAACAAGAAGTAAATGAATACCAAACACAGCATAAAAATCACAGCTGATTGTCCGCCAGAAGAAATTTCTTCTCTTGTCTGACCTGAGAACTCATAACTATAACCTGCTGGTAATTGCTTTGCTGCAACTTCTTCAATCGCCTTGATGGCATCTCCAGAACTAAAGCCTGGTTTCGGGATTGCATTTACAGAAATAGAATTAAATAAGTTATATCGCGATGCGGTTTCAGAACCATAAATACGTCGCAGATTTACCAAAGTATTGATGGGCACCATGTCACCAGTTTTGTTTTTCACAAACACTCGGTCGATGGATGCTGGATCTGCTCTGTCTGCGATATCAGCTTGTACAATTACTCTATAATATTTACCAAAGCGGTTAAAATCTGATGCTTGTGCACTTCCGAAATAAGCCTGCATGGTTTGCAATATATCTTTTACATTTACGCCTAATTGGTCAGCTTTTTCTTGGTTAATATCTAACTCTAATTGAGGATAATCCGCCTTGAAACTCGTAAAAGCTACAGCAATTGCTGGTTGTTTCATCAGCTCGCCAATAAAATTCTGCGAAATACCACTGAACTTATCCAACTTACCTCCAGTTTTATCTTGCAGTACAAGATCTAAAGCTTCCACATTACTAAAACCAGGTACCGTTGGGAAACTAAATACAAAGAAACTTCCACCAGAGATCGCACCTAATGCCCCTCTCACTTGGTTCATAATTTCATCGATATTCTTCACTTTTCCACGCTTTTCTGTTGGTTTAAGCAACACAAAAACTACGGCAGAAGATGGACTTGTAGAATTGGTCAGTAAGTTAAAACCAGAAATTGCAGTCACATCTCTCGAAGCGTCAAGCTTACTTAAAACGCCTTCAGCTTCAGTCATTACTTTTTGCGTTCCATCTAATGAAGTTCCCGAAGGAGTTGAAACTGAGATTGCGATGAAACCTTGATCTTCTGTTGGAATAAAACCTGACGGCGTAGTTTTCACCATCCAAATTGTCGCCAACGTAATCAACGCTAAACCACCTAAACTCAACCATCTGTTTTTAACCAAGAATTTTAGGCTGTTGACATAACGATTCGTCATCGAATTGAAACTGCTGTTAAAACCACTGAAGAACTTTTCTTTAAATCCTTTTTTAACTGGCAATTCATCCTGATTAGCAGTCGCCGAATGATTATCTTTTAAAAACAATGCCGCTAACGCCGGACTTAAAGTCAATGCATTGACCGCAGAAATTACAATTGCGATAGCCAATGTAAAAGCAAACTGACGATAGAATAATCCGGTGGAGCCTTCCATGAAACCAACTGGTAAAAATACTGCCGCCATTACCAAAGTAATCGAAATAATAGCACCAGTGATCTCGCTCATTGCCTCGTGTGTAGCCACTTTTGGAGACAAATGTTTGTGCTCCATTTTCGCATGCACCGCCTCCACCACTACAATGGCGTCATCTACTACAATACCAATAGCCAAAATTAAAGCGAACAAGGTTAACAGATTGATAGAGAAGCCAAACAACTGCATAAAGAAAAACGTACCCAAAATTGCTACTGGTACTGCAATAGCTGGGATAAGTGTAGATCTAAAATCTTGCAGGAAGATAAACACCACAATAAACACCAAGATAAACGCCTCAATTAAGGTATGAATTACCTGATCTATTGACTGATCCAATGCAACTTTAGTGCTGTAAAAAATATTGTGTTTAATGCCTTTTGGAAAATCTTTCGATGACTTTTCCATGAGCTTATTAATCGCAATTTGAATGTCGTTAGAGTTAGAACCAGCTAACTGGATTACCCCAATTACAATTCCTTTTTGTCCGTTCAAGCGGGTTAAACTATTGTATGAATAAGCACCAAGTTCTACTCTCGCTACGTCTTTTAGACGAAGTATAGAACCATCTGTATTTGTTCTGATAGCTATATTTTCATATTCTTCTGGTTTAGTGAGTTTGCCCTTATACTTAACTACGTATTCAAAAACTTCCTTACTACGCTCACCGAATTTACCTGGCGCAGCTTCTAAACTTTTATCTTGAATAGCACCCATTACTTCATTGGGCGTTACTTTATAAGTGGCCATTTGTGTTGGATTTAACCACACCCGCATCGAGTAATCTTTTACACCACCAAAAATACTTGCTGCACCAACTCCGGGAATCCTTTTAATTTCTGGAATGATATTGATTTGAGCGTAGTTGGCCACAAAAGTTTGATCATATTTTGCTTCATCCTCCGTAAACATCCCGATAGCCATGATAAAGCTATTTTGCTGTTTCGCAGTAGTAATACCTTGCTGTACCACTTCTGCAGGCAACTGACTGGTAGCTTGCGCCACCCTGTTCTGCACATTTACTGCAGCCTGATCTGCATTAGTTCCTAGTTTGAAGAACACGGTAATAGCCAGTGAGCCATCGTTACTTGCGGTCGAACTCATGTAAGTCATGTTCTCGACGCCATTTATCGATTCCTCTATCGACGGTGCTACCGATCGTAATACAGTTTCGGCATTAGCGCCAGGATATACTGCCGTCACCAAAACCGATGGTGGCGCAATATCTGGGAACTGTTGGAGCGGCAATTTAGTTAAGCCAAGTACCCCAAGTATCACCAACAAAATGGAGATAACAGTCGCGAGTACTGGCCTTTGTATAAAAATCTTAAACATTATCTTATTGTTATTTTTTAGAAATTAATTGAGCCACTTTTTCAACCTTTTTCTCTGGTTGAATCAACTGCCCGTCTTGTAGTTTGTCTAAACCACTTAAAACGATCTGATCTCCCGATTTCAAACCATCTTTGATTAAGTAGTCAGTTCCATTTTTACCATCAATAGCGATAGCAACTTTGTTTACTTTATTGTCTTTTCCAACAGCGAATACAAAGATTTTATCCTGCATTTCTACGGTAGCGGATTGAGGAACTAATATGGTGTTCTCATGAGAAAGACCTAACCTAATTTTACCAGTGTTGCCTGATCTTAATACACCTTTAGCGTTGGCAAAAACGGCTCTCAACGTTATGGCACCAGTGGTTTTATCAAACTGTCCGTTAATCATGTCTATTTTTCCCTTAACAGGATATAAACTTTGATCGGCCAAAACCAAGTCTACCGCTGGCAAGTGACTAATTCTATCCGCTACCGAGTTTCCCGCATATTTAGTATTGAAGTTGATAAAGTCAGTTTCTGATAAAGAGAAGTAGGCATAAATTTGGTTCACATCAGAAAGTTGCGTTAATGGTTCAGGATCTGAAGGGGAAACTAAACTCCCTTGCTTTTTAGGTAAACGCCCGATATAACCACTGCTCGTTGCCTTAATCTGAGTATAACCTAAATTAATCTGAGCGCTATTTACATTTGCCTTGGCTTGTTCTACATTAGCTAACGCGATTTGATAAGTTGTTTTCGCAGTTTTTAACTGAAAATCTGAAACTACTTTGCTTTGTACTAGAGGAGTTAATTTATCAATTTCTAGCTGCGCATTTAAAACCGCAGCCTGTGCAGCTTGCAACGATGCTTTTGCATTGTTCAGTTGTGCTCTAAAAGGAAGCTCAGAAATTTGAAATAACAACTTACCTTTACTCACTAACTGACCTTCATTTACATAAATTCGGTCGATGGCTCCAGCCACTTGAGGCCTTATTTCAACATCTGTAGTCCCTTGTAAAGCAGCGGGATAATCTACAAAAGTTTCTTGTTCACCGGTAGATACAGTAGCTACAGGCAATACAGGAGCAGGAGCCAAAGCCATAGGCTCTGATTTTCCTGAGCAACTGGCCAGAAACAGTACAACGGCAAGAACTAACAGAATAATCCATTCGTTAAATAATTTAACACCGTTAAATCTGGGTGCAGGTTCGTATATATAATTCATATGATTGGGGGTTTTTAATGTTTTACTTTACGTGAATAATTAATTTAACAGCGTTAAATAAGAGGTCAAAAAAAATGTTTAGTCGTTAATGGTCTTTATAATTGCTTTAATCGCACTGCGCAAAATCTCTTGATTGATCTGGTCATTTGCACCTTTTTGAACTAAATTCAAAGAAATTAACCCATGGATCAGCGACCAGAAAGTGTAATATTTCAAACAAGAAGTGTCTTCAGATACCGGCTGTTTGATCAGTAAGACTTCAATTGCATCATAAAACAAATCTGTAGTATATTCTGCTTCTGGCATTTTCTTGTATAGTTCGCAGCAGTTCACCTGTACACCGTACATTAATTGGTAAAATTCACTTTCTTCAAAAGCAAAATTCCAATAAGCCAGCCACATTGCTTCTAATCTCTCTTCGTTATCAGTTTTACTATCTCTAGCTGCTTTAACTTTTAAACCTAAGTTAATATAGCCTTGTCTAGTCAGTTCTAACAGAATACCTTCTTTGTTTGGGAAATACTCATAAATGATTGGCGCCGTATATTCAATTACGTCCGCAATTTTGCGCATACTTAAAGCGGCCCAACCTTCTTGTTTCACAATTTGTAAAGCAGCATTTAATATACCCTGACGAGTATCTTCTTTTTGTCGCTGTATTCTTTCTTTACTTCCCATTTGCTTTGTGCTAAATAATCTAACACTGTTAAGCAAAAGTATAAACAGTTTTAATTTTACCTATCATTTATTTGTCAGAAATTTAAGATTAGCAAAAATGAAAAGTTAGCATACAACAAAAAACCCATTCCTTTCTAGAGGAACGGGCTTTATATTAACTCTACTAAAACTCTAATTAAGCTACTTTTTTTTCTCCGATTAATCTTTTGATTCTACTTTCGATATAATCTAGGTCAAAAGGCTTGCTAATATAATCGTCTGGACTAGACGCTTCGCTCAATTCTGCATTACGAACATTTGCAGACATCACAATTACTGGAATATGTTTAGTGAAAGGATCGTTCTTCAAATCTTTACAGATATCCAATCCATTTCCATCTGGCAACATTACATCTAAAATGAATAAATCAGGGATCGAATCGTTTAATTTTTCTTTTAATTCTTTAAAGGTAGATGATAGTTGAATTTCGTAACCCTCATCTTTTAATAAAAATTCGATGATGAATGCTATGTCTTTATCGTCTTCTAAAACGTGGATGCGCTTTTTCATTTGCGTTTGCTTAAATTTAAATAGTTACACTTTGGTTGGATACACTTTTATCAAAAATTAAACAATGAATTTCGATAAAGGTTTTAGAAACTTTGAAAAAAAATAGAACAGCAAAGAAATTAAGAAACATATCTTAAGACTTTTGCTGTTCGTCTCAGTCTTCAGTAAGCTTTAACTGACTAAAGAAATAAGCACATAGCAAGAGTAAAGCAGTTATAGAAATCCATAAAACATTGTAACCGAACTTTTCCGCAATATAAAAACCGCTAGTTGGACCGATCACCTGTGCGACCGACCAGCTCAAGGTATAACCAGCTGCATAAATCCCTCGGTTATATTCGTTGCTACGTTTAACTACAAAAGTATTGAAGAAAGGTAAAGAAAACATCTCACCAAAAGTGAATAGCAATATACTAATTACTGCTAGCGCTACTGGAAAGTTTTTGGGCAACATCAACACAGCAAATGAGAAGCAGACAATGATCACGCCGAGCACAATATAAAATATAGGCGAACGTTTATTTTCAATTTTCGTAATCATTACCATTTCTATCAGTGCAATGACCACACCATTAATGCCAAGAATAACACCTATTAGCGCTTCGTTTAAATGCCAAACTTCTTTGTAAAAAACTGGAACCACCCTAAACATCAAAAATGCACAGGTGGTGAACATCGCACATAAAATTAAAAATTTAATATAGGGCACGTCATTCCAAGGCTTTCTTACGTTCATTGCTTTTTTCTCTTGCGCAGTTTTTCGCTGAACTTTCTTTGCGGGCAGCAAAAAGAAAATCACAATGCCCACTAAAATACTTACGCTTCCATCCACAATAAATAGCAGTTGATAATTGTAGGAAGCTATAATTCCACCCATGCTAATTCCGAAAGCCCAGCCAATGTTATTTGCCAAGCGATTGAGTGAATAAGAACGAGTTTCTGTTCCCTCTGCCGCGTAAGATGCGATAGCAGTATAATTGGCGGGCCTAAAAGCCTCCGAGAAAAAACTGATGACAACTGCCAAAACACATAGCCAAGTAAAATCTTTGACCATTGCAAATAGCAGGAAAAATATCCCTCCAATTACGGAGGCTAAAATTTGTACAGGCCTGTAGCCGAAAACATCGGTGAGCTTTCCGCCCGCTGCAGCACCTAAAATAGAACCCACTCCAAAAAGTGAAATGATAATTCCTGCATCCGATTCGGGCCTGTGCAATGCCTGTGTAACGTAAAGCCCCATAAATGGAACAGCCATAAAACCACAGCGGTTTATTAAAATTACGATACTGAGAATCCATGTTTGTCGGCTAAGACCAGCAAACGAGGTTTTATAGGCATTTAAAATACTAGTGAACATTGGTGTTGGTTGGCTTGCAAAAGTACTAAAATCGTCACAGATGCATGGCTATTCGACAATATGTAATCTGAATAAAATTTCTTCGCCATTCTACTGATTTATGAAATATTATCTGCTCATGTGTGGCCAACAATGTTTAATTTTGATATTCTTTTTTCAAAAACCGATATCATATGCCAACAGAAATCAAATGTCCTAATTGTAATCATGCTTTTCCTATTGAAGAGGTGATGGCCGAAGAGTATAAGAAAGAGTTGCGTGAGCAAGTGGCTTCGTTTAAGAAGAAACAACAGGAAGAATTTGAAAAAAAGGCACAGGCGCTCGAATTGCAAAGAAGGCAACAAGAAGAAAGTTTTGAAGCACAAAAAAAACAACAAGAACTTGCTTTCGAACAACGCTTAACCAAAGAAAAGGAAGCGTTACAAACTGCGGTAAGCGAAAATTTACGCAAATCTATTAGTGCTGATTTTGAAAACAGGCTAAAAGTTTTGAATGAAGAGAATAAGGAAAGTGAAGAGAAGTTGAGAGCTGCTCGCCAGAAGGAATTAGAATATCTTCAAATGGCTAAGGACATTAAACGCAAGGAAGAAGAAATGGAATTATCCATTCAAAAGAAGATTGCAGAAGAGAGAGAGAAGATGGCTGTAGATATCCGGACGATTGAAAACCAGCGTTTGGCACAAGCGGAACTAGATTTCAAAATGAAACTAGCAGAAAAAGATAAACAGCTTGAGGATCAAAAGAAACTGGCGGAAGAGATGAAGCGTAAAGCTGAACAAGGGTCGATGCAATTACAAGGTGAAATTCAAGAATTGGCATTGGAAGAATTGTTACGAAGCTCATTCCCATTCGATCTGGTACAAGAAGTAGGTAAAGGTGTTCGTGGTGCCGATTGTATCCAAACTGTGAGAAATAACTTTGGCCAAGAATGTGGTCATATCATTTACGAAAGTAAAAGGACAACCGCATTTTCTAACGAATGGATTGAAAAGCTAAAAACAGATATGCGTAGCCAGGGAGCAGAAATTGCCGTACTAGTTACGCAGAATATGCCGAAAGATATGAGCTGCTTTGGTTTAAGAGACGGCATCTGGATCTGTACTTTTAATGAAGTGCAGGCTTTATCAGCAGTATTGCGTGATGGGATTTTGCGACTATTTAATGCTGCAAAATCTCAAGATAATAAAGGTGATAAAATGCACATGTTGTACGATTATCTGACTAGTAACGAATTTTCTGAGCAATGGAAAGCGATTAGGGAAGGTTTTATGAGTATGAAACTATCTATCCAAAGAGAGAGAGATGCGATGGAAAAACTTTGGAAAGCTAGAGAAAAACAACTTGACAAGGTCTTATTAAATGCAGCTCATGTACGTGGCTCTATCGAAGGTATTGCTGGTAGTGATAATATACAGTTGAGTTTAACCGATGATGAAGACCTATTCCTAGAATAATTCGTTAACAATCGGTTGCATTATAAAGTAATTTTTGTTTTTTTGCTAAACATTAAACCGGCAACACTTGACTAAGAAAACTACTATCTATGACATTGCGAAGGAACTCAACGTCACTGTTTCTACAGTTTCTAGAGCGCTGAGTGGTTTTCCTGCAATAAGTGACGCCACGCGTCAAGCTGTTTTTGAAACTGCAAAAAGACTAAACTACAGCCCGAACAAATTGGCTTCGGCGTTAAAATCTGGTCGCACCTATATCATCGGCGTTATTGTTCCTAGTGTACAAGCTCACTTTTTCGCCTCCATTATTCATAGTATTGAAGAAGGTTTAAAAGATAGTGGTTACCGCATTATTTTATACCAGTCTAATGAATCTCTAGCTTCAGAAATTAATGGTGTAAAAACTTTGTTAGAGGCCCAGGTTGATGGCATCATGGCTTCTTTATCCTTAGAAACGGAAGATATAGCACACTTTGAGGAAGTGATTAAACAAAATAAACCGCTGATATTATTTGACCGCGTGCATGAAAAGCTAAAGGTCCCTACAGTAACCTTAGATGATTTCAAAGCTGGCTATATAGCTACCGAACACCTGATCAAACAAGGGTACAAAAATATTGCCTACGTGACAGCCATCCGTCAAATACGTATTTTTAATGACCGATTAAAGGGCTTCAAAGCGGCATTAGCTGATTATGACTTACCTCTTAACGACGCTAACATCATTTTCGGAGGTTTATCTATTAAAGACGGAAGATTTGGTGCTAGTAAGTTAATTCGCTCGGCTAATAAACCAGATGCAATTATTGCCGCAGACGATTTTACTGCTCTTGGAGTAATCCAAAAGTTGAAAGAATTTAGTGAAATACCACCACATATCGGTGTAATTGGTTTTGCCAACGAAGCATTTTCGGCATACATCACCCCTAGCCTGTCTACTATTGATCAACATCCTAATCAAATGGGAGCAGAATGTGCCAAGCTTTTTCTAAGTACGATTCAAAACAAAGTCAATCAAAAAGTGCATAACATCATTATCTCACCGTCCTTAGTAGAAAGAGCATCTACTGAAATCGCAAACTAAAAGGATCTACCTCAAAACTTTTTTACAAAATATTTGACATTATTAATTTAACATCTATCTTTATGCAACCGTTTGCATAAACCAAATATAAAACTTAGAATTCAACATGTACTTATTAGGCATTGATATAGGAACTTCATCAATTAAGGTAGCAGTGGTAGATGCAACCACGCAAAAAAGTATTGCCACAGTGCAATATCCAGAAGAAGAAACGCCCATTAAATCTTTGGCCACAGGCTGGGCGGAGCAATCGCCGATGGACTGGTGGCATAATACCCAACAAGCCATTTTAAAGCTGAATGCGCTACAACTTTTCGATCCAAAAGAGATCAAGGCCATCGGCATTGGTTATCAAATGCATGGATTAGTCGTCGTTGATAAAAACCAAGAAGTACTTAGAGATTCGATCATTTGGTGCGACAGTAGAGCAGTTGATTTGGGCAACCAAGCATTTGATAGCATCGGTCACGAAAAGTCGCTTTCTACCTTACTTAACTCTCCTGGAAACTTCACCGCTTCGAAATTAGCTTGGGTAAAGGAAAACGAACCTGATATCTATAGCAAAATTTACAAAATAATGCTTCCTGGAGATTTCATTGCCATGAAGTTAACGGGAGAAATTACCACCAGTATTTCAGCATTGTCAGAAGGCGTGTTCTGGGATTTTCAGCAAAACCAAATCTCTGAAGATGTCATCAATCACTATGGTTTGGACAAGAGTGTAATACCAGAAGTTAGGCCTTTGTTTTCATCGCATGGGCAGGTACGAGAAGGTATTGCCAGCTCACTCGGTTTATCCACAGGCATTCCTGTAGCTTACAAAGCAGGTGATCAGCCTAACAATGCCTTGTCATTAAATGTGTTGCAACCCGGCGAAGTTGCAGCAACTGCTGGTACTTCAGGGGTGATCTATGGTGTAAGCGACCAGTTGACTTATGATAAACAATCGAGAGTAAATACTTTTGCGCACGTAAATTATAGTAGTGAGGAACTCAGAACAGGAGTCTTGCTATGCATCAACGGCACTGGCAGCATGTACCGCTGGGCCAAACACACCTTTGCCCCTTATTTAAGTTATAACGAACTGAATCACATCGCTTCACAAGCTCCAATTGGCAGCAAATCGCTAAAGGCATTACCATTTGGTAATGGTGCAGAGCGAATGTTGAATAACAAATACACAGGCGCCCAATTCGTAGGAATTGACCTGAATACACATGACCAATCGCATATTTTCAGAGCAGTGCAAGAAAGTATCGCCTTTGCCTTTAGGTACGGTTTAGACATTATGCGTGAAAATCAGATGCTACCAAAGGTAATTCGAGCAGGGAAAGCCAATTTATTTCTAAGCGATCTGTTTGCACAAACCTTTGTTGACGTTACCAACGTACCCGTAGAACTTTATGACAATGATGGCAGTGTAGGAGCTGCCCTAGGTGCAGGTGTAGGTGCAGGAATTTTCAGCAATGCAGCAGAAGCATTCAAAAATCATCAAGTATTAAAATATATCGAACCAAAAAATACACAAGCTTACGAACCAATTTATCAGGATTGGAAAGAAGTATTAAGAAAACAATTAGAAAACTAACCAACGGTTTATGAATCGCAGTTAATTCTGCTCATGAACCTATCAACAATGACCTATTAAGAAAATACGATCAATAAAAAACTTAAACAATGACAAAAGTAGTTACAGGAGAAAAAGAATTTTTTAGTGGTATCGACCAGATTAAATATGAAGGTTTAGAAAGCCATAATCCACTTGCCTTTAGATGGTATGACGCCAATAAAGTAGTAGCGGACAAAACCATGAACGAACATTTCAAATTTGCTTGTGCTTATTGGCACTCATTCAATGGAAACGGTGCCGACCCATTTGGCGGTGCAACACATATTTTTCCATGGGATGCAAAAGCTGATGCCGTAGAACGTGCTAAAGACAAAATGGATGCGGCTTTTGAGTTTATCACTAAAATGCAGTTGCCTTACTACTGTTTCCACGATGTGGATTTGGTAGACTATACTGACAACGTTGCAGAAAATGAGCGACGTCTGCAAGCAATTGTAGATTATGCAAAAGAAAAGCAGAAAGAAAGTGGTGTAAAATTACTTTGGGGTACGGCAAATCTATTTAGTCACCAACGTTATATGAATGGCGCAGCGACCAACCCAGATTTCCATGTGTTGGCACATGGCGGCGCACAAGTTAAAGCTGCTTTAGATGCAACCATTGCTCTAGGTGGCGAAAACTACGTTTTTTGGGGCGGAAGAGAAGGCTACATGAGTCTGCTTAATACTGACATGAAGCGTGAGCAGGAGCATTTGGCAAAATTCTTACATGCAGCCAAAGATTATGCTCGTAAAAATGGTTTCAAAGGAACATTCTTTATTGAACCTAAACCTTGTGAACCATCTAAACATCAATATGATTATGATGCAGCAACGGTAAAATCATTCTTACAACAGTATGATTTATTAGCAGACTTTAAATTAAACCTAGAAGTAAATCACGCAACTTTAGCCGGTCATACTTTCCAACATGAATTACAGGTAGCAGTTGATAATGGCTTGTTAGGTTCTATCGATGCCAATCGTGGTGATTATCAAAATGGTTGGGATACCGATCAATTCCCTAATGACATCAATGAGTTAACAGAAGCAATGCTAATCATTTTAGAAGGTGGTGGCCTACAAGGTGGTGGTGTTAATTTCGATGCTAAAATCCGAAGAAACTCTACAGATCAAAAAGATTTGTTCTATGCACACGTTGGCGGAATGGATTTATTTGCTAGAGCATTAATCACTGCAGATAACATCCTTCAAAAATCTGATTACAAAAAGATAAGAGCAGATCGATACGCTTCTTTTGACAACGGGAAAGGTGCAGATTTTGAAAAAGGGAATCTAACATTGGAAGATCTTAGAAATTATGCAGCGGAAAACGGCGAACCTGAGATCAGAAGTGGTAGACAAGAATACATAGAAAACTTAATTAATAGATATATTTAGTCCCTCTAAGTACACTTAGCAATGCTAAGTGTACTTTTAACACATACCGCTATTGTTTTTCTAAATTATGAACAATACATTTGATTGTTAAACCACACTAACCTTAATAAACCAAAAACTAAATGAACAATAATGTACTAGATATAAAGGACTATATCGTGTTCTTTGTATATTTTGTAATTGTAGCAGCTTATGGCTTCTATATCTATTACAAGAAAAAATCTAAAACAGCAGACTCTAAAGATTATTTCTTAGCCGAAGGTTCCCTAACATGGTGGGCTATCGGTGCCTCGCTTATCGCTTCCAATATTTCTGCTGAACAATTTATTGGCATGAGTGGCAATGGTTTCACTATGGGACTTGCCATTGCAACTTACGAGTGGATGGCAGCAGCAACATTAATCGTTGTGGCTGTATTTTTCATTCCAGTATACTTGAAGAACAAAATATACACCATGCCACAGTTTCTTCATCAGCGGTACAATGGAACCGTTGCTATGATTATGGCGGTTTTTTGGCTGTTGCTATACGTGGTGGTAAACCTCACTTCAATCTTATTCCTTGGTGCATTAGCCATCAGCAGTATATCTGGTATTAGTCTAACAGCCTGCATGATATTTTTAGCTGTATTTGCCGTAATCATCACCTTGGGAGGAATGAAAGTTATCGGGTTTACTGACGTAATTCAAGTTTTCTTTTTAATATTAGGAGGTTTAGCAACTACTTATTTAGCACTTGATCTAGTAGCAAAACATTTCGGATCCGAAGGCGCAGTACAAGGCTTTAAATATATCACCCAACAAGCTGACAGCCATTTTCATATGATATTAAAACCTGAAAATGACCACTACATTAGCTTACCTGGCTTAACTGTATTATTTGGCGGTATGTGGATTGTGAATCTTAACTACTGGGGCTGTAACCAGTACATCACTCAAAGAGCTTTAGGTGCAGATTTAAAAACAGCTCGCCGAGGAATTCTATTTGCTGCTTTTCTTAAATTATTGATGCCAGTAATCGTTGTGTTGCCAGGTATCGCAGCTTATGTACTATTTAAAAATGGTTACTTTCAGCAAGAAATGATGGTGAATGGAGAGCTAGTACAAGACAAGGCCTACCCTGTCCTGCTAAACCTTTTGCCTTCTGGGTTGAAAGGTCTATCATTTGCGGCACTTACGGCTGCCGTTGTGGCTTCGCTAGCGGGTAAAGCAAATAGTATTGCTACTATTTTCACTTTAGATATTTATAAGAAGAGAATCAATCCAGCGGCAGATGAAAAGAAACAAGTTTGGATAGGCAGAGCTGCCATTATCGTTTCAATGTTACTTGCAGTATTTATTGCACCCTTCTTGGGCATTGACAAAAAGGGTGGTTTCGAATTTATTCAAGAATATACGGGTTTCGTATCTCCAGGTATTTTCGCCATGTTCATCTTAGGATTTTTCTGGAAGAAAACGACTAGCAACGCTGCACTTTTTGCAACCATTGGTGGCTTCGCTTTATCTGTTTTCTTTAAAGTACTTCCGACCTTTGCTAACCTAGAGTTTTTAAGCTCTACAGGTTTCTCTAAGCAAGTCTTACAGAAAGACGGCAATTTACTTTATGAAATTCCTTTCTTAGACCGAATGGGCTTTGTATTCGTATTTGCAGTAGTTGGAATGTATATCATCAGTGTAATCGAAAACAAAAAAGGAGTGGTACCGAATGGATTGGAAGTAGACACAAAAATGTTCAAAACTGATTCCAAATTCGCTGTTGGCGCTTTGCTAATTGTAGGTGTAATCGTTGCGCTTTATACTTTATATTGGTAATCAACTACAATAGATATTTTAGAAAAGCATCTCTAGGGATGCTTTTTTTTATGGAAATCGCTATCCTATTTCATCTATTTAGAAAGCTTAAATTAATATTTGTAACTTGAGCTGTGACAAACATTTCCAACTTCTACTTAGTAGTACTAAAAAAATAAAACGATGAACATGAAACTTAAACATTTAGCTTGGGCGTTTTTAGCGCTACCCCTTGCCTATAGTTGTGGCCAAGGAGGAAATAATCAATCGAAAGAAGAAAGCAGTAAAGTAGTTGTAGACACTGTAAAACAGTGTTACACCGCGGCATTCGAAGGTGACAGCGCAGTGTTAAATCTTAAAATAACTGACAGTGTTAAGGTGATAGGAGATCTACTCATTAAATATGCTGAAAAACCGCACAATAATGGTATCGTAAGAGGCGAATTTAAAGGTGATACGCTTTACGTAGATTATTCATTTAAAACTGGACAGAACAAGCAGGAATTTTCAAACCCATTAGTATTCTTAAAACAAGGAACCAATTTAAAAATGGGAGTTGGAGTTATAGAAACTTCGTTTGGTAGATCTTATTTTGCAAAGGACAAACCAATTAACTTCGAAAGAGGAAAATTTGATTTTATTACTGTAGCATGTAAATAATCGTAAACTAGAAAGGCCCCCGATATAATATCGGGGGCCTTTCTAGTTTCATAGGTCATATTTCATTTGTTAGTAAAGTGTAAACTCTACCCTTCTATTTTGCTGACGACCCGCAGCAGTTTTGTTGGTCGCAATTGGTTGGTCTGGGCCATAACCTGTTGCTTCGATTCTAGATGCGTTAGCACCTTGAGAAACTAAGTAAGCTTTTACAGATTCTGCTCTATCTTTAGACAAGCGTAGGTTTAATTCTCTAGAACCAGTGATATCTGTGTGACCAGCTAATTTCAAACTAAAGTTTTTCTCAACTAGCAAAGCAGCTACTCTATTTAATGTTGCATAAGATTTAGAACGAATAGTAGCTTTACCTAAATCAAACTCTAAATTAGAAATCGCATCTCTAACCACTTTACGATCTGCTTCAGTTACAATCACTCTTTCTGTAACCTGAGGAGCTGGCACTTTTAATGGACAACCAGAACCATCTACCACCGTACCCGCTGGAGTATTAGGACATTTATCTAATTTATCTGCTACACCGTCACCGTCGCTATCCTTTAACAAGTCAGCCATCTCTGTACGCAATTTTGCATTTTCTGCCTTTTGAGCATCTAAATCAGATTTCAAAGCATTTGCAGTATTTTTAGCAGCTAAAGCTTCTTGATAAGTTGCGGCAACTGGGCTGTAGAAAGCTAATTGTTTACCACTACCTAAAGCAAACTCCAAACCTGCATAAGCATAGTTATATTTATCATTACTTCCTCTAGCATAACCATCAAACTCATCCCCATCAACAAAATTAATTGTCCAGCCTAAATCAAAGTTAACAGCTTCTGATAAACGAAATTTAGCACCTACACCCACTGGAATAACCAACTTATTAACTGCAGGACCTGTAACGCTTGCTGACGAACCTGTAGCCATTGTAGTTGTTTTGTAGTTCACTACACCACCACCAGCTAAAGCGTACAGTTGCGCATTGTTGCTTTCGCTAAACATGCTCCAATTTACCATATTTAACTGAGCACTTAAGCTTGCTGAATATCTTAAATCTGTTTCATAAGAAGCAATTGGACTAGCGTTTACTCTTCCAGTGTTAAATGGTTCACTATTATCACCTCTTACTTTTCCTCTAACTCCGTCTAAACGAAGGCCAAAGCTTGGTGTAATCTGCTTCTTAATATAAAGACCGTAACCAAAACTAGTTTTCCAATTTGAGAAGTCGTTTTGGCCACCAAGTGGTGATACGCCAGTTAAACCACCCGCATTTACTCCAATAGACCAAGTTCTAAAAGATGGTTTTACTGTAGTCGAAGTCTCCTGAGCTTCAGCGCTGTTTCCAATGATTAGACCCGCTAATGCAACTGGAAAAATTTTTAATAAATTTAGTTTCATAATATTGACTTTTATAAGCTTCTGTTATAATACACAAGCAGTCAACAGCTGTACCAAATGAAATTAAAAACACATCATCGATAACACATATCACTGATTACCAATTAATTGAAATAAAATTACAAATAATTAGAATAAAAAAGTGTGTGTGTTATGCTATACACTCTTCATAAAACCGACTATTTAAAACGAAAAAAAGCAGACATTTATTTTATAATGGAAAATGTATTTTGAACAAAGCCTCCTTTATCAACTTAAATAATATACCCTATCACATAGGAAAGATATTAGGAATAAACGAACGTAAGTTACTGTTCACTAATTATTTTACTACACGATAATTGTAGCTTTACCAACCTCCAGCAGTGTCATCCCCTCTCGAATCCGCCCCGGTCTGATAGAAACCTTTTTTAGTAACTAGAATAGCATCTACTCTACCGATACTATTACGCTGATAAAAAGTGTAACCTTTCGCTTCTAAACTCTGCTGTACTTGGACACTTAATGCATTAGGTTCTATATCTATTCTGTCAGGTAACCATTGGTGATGGAATTTCTTTGCGTTAACAGCTTGCTGCATGTCCATTCCAAAATCGATAACATTAATTATAGTTTGGAAAACCGAAGTAATGATGGTTGAGCCACCTGGTGTTCCTACTACCATTGCTAATTTCCCATCTTTCTCTAAAATAGTTGGTGTCATCGAACTCAACATGCGTTTGTTAGGGGCAATTGCATTAGCTTCATAGCCCACCAATCCAAAATAGTTAGGAGTTCCAGGTTTTACAGAAAAATCATCCATCTCATTATTCAACAGGAAACCAGCTCCCTTAACTACTACATAATTACCATAAGAGGTATTGATAGTCGTTGTCAACGAAACGGCATTACCTGCCTTATCTACTACAGAAAAATGGGTGGTCTCTTCACTTTCCTTCTTCGCAAACTCACCAGCTTGTATTTCTGTACTTGGTGTAGCTCTATCCCAATTTAAGTTAGCCATTCTAGCTTTGTTGTAAGCAGGCTCTAAAAGTTGCTTTTGCGGCACTTTCCAAAAATCTGGATCACCCAAATGCTTAGCTCTATCTGCATAAGCCCTTCTTTCGGCTTCAACCATCAACTGAACTGTAGAATCGGCATTATAACCCCATTTAGATAATCCATAAGGCGCTACTGATTGTAGCAGTTGGATCAAAGCAATACCTCCACTTGAAGTGGGTGGCATAGTTACCACTTTATAGCCTTTATAGTAACCAGTAATTGGCTTTCTCCAAGCTGGCTGATAGTTTTTTAAATCTTCTTTAGAAATTAATCCTCCACCCCGCTTCATTTCTTCTACAATATAATTGGCAACTTCACCTTCGTAAAAACCGGCACGGCCCTTATCACGAATCAGCTTTAGGGTATTTGCCAATTCTAATTGAACAAGTAGATCGCCATCTTTCCAAGCTTCTTCTTTAATAAAAACTGTACCTAAGGGATTAAATTGACGAAATTTAGGCTGTAGTCTATTTAGTTCATTAGCCTGTTGTTTTGTTACCTTAAAACCATTAGAAGCCAATTGCAAAGCAGGCGCGATCAATTCTGCCCACTTTAACTTACCATATTTTCGATGCAGCTCTACCATACCAGCTACGGTTCCTGGTACGCCTGCCGCCAAATGACCTTCCTTACTTTTTTCTGAAATTGGATCACCGTTGATATCCAGATACATGTCTTTTTGAGCTAAGGCAGGTGCTTTCTCTCTAAAATCCATTGAATTGATTTCGCCTTTAGCAGAACGATAAATTAAAAAACCACCACCACCAATGTTACCTGCATTTGGATAGACCACGGCCAGGGCAAATTTAATTGCAACTGTTGCATCTACCGCATTGCCACCCTTTTTCAAAATGGCAACGCCTACTGCAGTGGCTTCTGGGTGAGCCGAGACTACCGCACCATTTTTAAATTCGAGGGCTTTTCTAGCCTCGCCATTATCTGAGTTTGATAAAAACTCAAATGCCTTTACATTTTTTTCTTTTTCTATCTGAGCACATGCTTGGCCAAAGTTTAGCAACAATACCACTGCACAAAATATGCCCATTTTAATCCTTTTACTTACCTTCGGGATGATAGTTTTCTGCATCTTTATATATTTTTTCAATAATTTCTTGATTCTTTTCTAAGATCACCTTACGTTTTAAACTCAGTTTCGGGGTCAGCTCGCCTCCATCAATACTCCACTCCTTAGGCAATAAAGCAAATTGTTTCACCTGCTCCCATTTACCGAAATCTTTGTTCGATTCGTCAATTAATTTTGTAAACTTCTCATGTACTTCTTTATTCTGTACAATCGTTTCGTTACTTCCGTATTCAATTCCTTTAATTCTGCACCAACCCTTCAATGCTTCAAAGTTTGGCACCACTAAAGCAGCTGGGAATTTTCTATTCTCACCGAGCACCATAATCTGTTCGATCAATGGTGCTTCTTTAATTTTATTTTCAATCATCTGCGGAGCTACGTATTTACCTCCAGCAGTTTTAAACATTTCTTTCTTCCTATCTGTAATTTTCAGGTAACCATCTGTCAATTCCCCAATATCGCCAGTATGGAAAAAGCCATCTTTATCTATCGCCTCTGCTGTCAATTCGGGCTTATTATAGTAACCTTTCATTAGGTTGTGCCCTTTCACTAAAATTTCTCCGTCTTGCGCTATTTTCACTTCAACCCCTTCAATAGGCTTACCTACAGAGCCGAATTTGATCGCATCAAAATAGTTTACCGAAATTACCGGTGAAGTTTCTGTTAATCCGTAGCCTTCAAAAACTGGCAGACCTGCTGCCCAAAATACTCTTGCCAAACGCGGGTTTAAAGCTGCACCTCCGGAAATTATCACCTGTATATTACCTCCTAAAGCTTCTTGCCATTTTTTAAAAACCAATTTCCTTGCGATACCCAACTTAAAGGTATACCACCAGTTTTTATCCGTATCGTATTGCTCAGCCAAACTCAAAGACCAAAAGAAAATCATTTTTTTGATTCCTGTTAAGGCTTTTCCCTTCTCTATTATCTTATCATAGACTTTTTCTAAGAGCCTAGGGACCGTTGAAAAAACAGTTGGTTTAACTGACTGGATATCCGCAACAATCGTATCCATGCTTTCTGCATAGTAAATAGAGATATTTAAGTAAGCGTACAAATAAGAAATCATACGTTCAAAAATATGCGATAGTGGCAAAAAACTAAGCCCATCAGCTACACCGTTAGGTAAAAGCACGGCCGATTTCTTAAAATTTTGCACTAAATTATCATGGGTTAGCATCACTCCTTTGGGAGTTCCCGTTGTTCCAGAGGTATAAATTAACGTGAGAATATCGTCGGGTGCTACGTCTTTCCTATAAGCATCTAAGTCTACTGCTATCTTTTTGCCTTCTTCCACCAACTCTTTCCAATTACTAACACCTTCTACTTCGTCAAAAGTATAAATCTTTACTTCTTGCTTGATGTCGGCAATTACCGTGATGATCTTCTCATAAAGCTTTTTATCGCCAACAAAAACTACCGTAATTTGTGCGTCTTCAATGATAAACTTGATATCATGCTCTGCAAGTGTGGGGTATAACGGAATTTGGTAAGCACCCAATTGCATAATAGCATAATCTCCTATATTCCACTCTGGTCGATTAGTGGACATGATAGCCACTCGAGAACCCTTGCCAATGCCAAGTGTAGTTAACCCTTTACTTAAGTTATCTGTTACCTCACAAAATTTCTGAGTGCTATATCTGACCCAATCGCCATTTATTTTTCCGCTTATAAATTCATCTTTTGAAAATTTCTCCTTATTGTACTTTAGGAGATCGAAAACCCTTGTAACTGAAGCTGACATACGATTAATTTTATATTGGCTATACATTGAAATACAACCCATTGATGTTGTATAACAGCCTAATTTAATATTTTAAAATGAAGTTTATACTATGCAAGCATAATTATTTTTCACCTTACAAACCTGTTACATTTACAACATTCAGCTTTTATGCTTGTTTCAAATGAAATTAACGCCTTCCTATCGTGACTAGCAAAATGATATAATTTTTATCAACCTTTTGAGCCACATTTAGCTTGACGAAATCTCGCTAGCGTCTAGAAATCACATATACAAACCACTATCTTCACGCTGCTTTTCTAAAAAAGTGTACAGTTTTAAAAACAGTAGGTCACGAATTCAATGTTTATTAAGTTTTAGAAAATTTCACATAAGTAGAAAACTGGATGCACTTAAAACCTTTCTGATTTTCAATTACATAAATCAAACAGCACATTAATCGCATATAAAAGCAATCATTTCATGTTATTATCTGCTAGCTACTTTTTTACATAATAATTACATCGGCATGGATGTTGTTAGAGTGCCTTTAATTACAATAATTAAGATATTATGAAAAAATTACTATTTACTTTAATTGCAGGCGCTGTCCTTTTTACAATGAATTTGTCTAGCGCTAGTGCTCAAGATTACAAAAATGCTATCGGTGGTCGTTTTGGAAGCTACAATGGTGTTTCTTTTAAAACTGGTTTAAACAAAAACGCCATGTTAGAGTTAATCGGTAATTTCAGAAGCAACCGTGGCTACAGCTGGGCACAATTAACAGCCCTTTACGAAGTGTACAACCCAATCGGTGGTGCTCCTGGCTTAAGCTGGTACTATGGTGGTGGTGCGAGCATTGGTTCTGTAAAGAATAAAGTTATTGATAACAGCGACATTTATTTAGGAGCAAATGGTGTTTTAGGTTTAGACTACAAATTTAAAGGTGCGCCAATTAACTTGTCATTGGATTGGATTCCAACTTTAAGATTAACTCCAGATACTGATTTCTATAGTGGAGATATTGGTTTCGGTGTAAGATTTACATTCTAATTAAAAATAGACAGAAACAAGAAAGTCCCGACGCATTGTCGGGACTTTCTTGTTTTATGATAAATTTAAGCTAAATGAATTTTAAATCTCATCTAGTTTACTCCTAACCATCTTTTTCTTACCGCTAATTGCAGAGGGGTAGCTTTTTCATTATAGTTAGCTTTAACACGAATATTAGGACTCTCTTGTAGTTTCAAAGAAATTTTCTTTTCTACTCCATCTCTTCCTACAGTTATTTCAACCATATCGCCAACTTGTTTCTTTGCAATAGTAGGCAATACTTCTAAAGTCAATCCAGGGTTTGGCAATCTTACATTACGCATTTCATCAACTATGCTAGAGCCATCTATCGCCAAAATCTCATCATTAACATTTAGACCTTGCACCCAAGCTGGAGAATTTCTTGAAACACTTCCAACGGATACGTTTCTATCCACTTTTAGTGAAGCGCCTGTGTAAGGCTTTCCTGGGGAAGCAATTTCTCTAGTGGCGTCAATACCAGCATAAGCAAAGAATCTTTCGAAATCGATATCATCTGTACCATCAATATATTTTTCCCAGAATTTAGTAAAATTGATTCCACTCACCTTCTCTACCATCGCCTTAAATTCTGCATCGGTATAACCTCGTTTTTGAACTTTTCCAACTTCATACATTTCTTTCATCACATCATCCAAACTCTTCGCACCTTTTGTAGCATTGGCAATTTCCAAGTCCATTAACAAACCTACAATCTCTCCTTTACTGTAGTAAGATATAGCATTGTTTTTAGAATTTTCATTAGGTCGATAGCCAATAATCCAGGCATCAAAACTTGACGAAGATGCTGACTGCACCTTGGAGCCAGGAGTATTGATTACCGTACCCAAACTATTAACTAAATCCGTTAATAAACCAGCTTGGTTGATCGCACCAGCTCTAATTAATAATTTATTTTCATAGTATGACGTAAAACCTTCTGCTGTCCAAAGGTTAGTCGTATAATTCTCATTATCGTAATCAAATGGTCCTAATGCTATCGGACGTAATCTTTTTACGTTCCATAAGTGAAAATATTCATGAGCTACCAATGCAAGAAAACCTTTGTAACCTTTTTCCGTACCGTAAGCGTTTCTACTCGCGCCTAAAACCGTAGAATTCAAGTGCTCTAAACCACCGCCACCAGTAGCATAATTATGTACAATAAAAGTGTAGTGTTTATTAGGGTTATCGCCGAAAATCGCCGTTCCTTGCTCTACAATCTTTGCCATATCTACTTTCAAGCGCTCCTTATCGTAATTTCCACCGCCGTACATTGCCACAACATGTTTAACACCGGCTGCATTAAACTCGAAAACTTCCTGATTACCAACTTCAATTGGGCTATCGAAAAGAACATCAAAATCTGAAGCGTAGTAAGTAAATTTCTGACCAGCGACAGGTTCCAATCCAGTATTTACCTTATCCCATTTACCGAAAGGTATAATTTTTACTGTACTTGGGTTTTTAATCATCCCTGCAGGGTACATGAAAATACCTGCTGAAGAAAGAAAGGCATGCGATTCATCTATAAAAGCTGTACGTACCGAAACTTCAAAAGCATAAACCCTATAATTTACTTTTATAGCGGCGGCCTTTGCATTAAAAACACGCCAAGTATTCTTGGTCACCTTTTCAACTTTAACAGGTTTACCATTGGCAATGGCCGTAAAGCTCTCTACATTTTTAGCAAATTCACGCACCAAATAAGAACCTGGTGTCCACACTGGCATTTTCAAATCCACATAGTCCTTTGTCGCAATACCCGACACGTTCATTTCAATCTCTGCGTAATGCGCTTGTGGCTCCTTAAAAGAAACCTCGAAGCCAATCTTAACTTGCGATTTTGCTGCCATTGTTAACGTTAGCAATAATGCTACTCCTAATATTTTTTTCATTTGTTCTACTTTAAAACCATGAAGGCACTAAGAAAATCATTATTTAAAGAATAAACTAGTCTCAAAAACAATCATGAACAAACATCTTTGTGCACTTTATGGTAAATCCATAAGCTTTAGCCACAAAAATATAATTTAAAACTGCTTTCTTAAATGTTTAAATTACAAGTGCTGTAACATAGTTAGTACATCGTTAAAATGGCGAAACAAATAGATATTTTTGTTTGTATTCATTTGATTGTATTGAGAAGTGAATACCGAAACTACACAACTAAATTTAAACCTAAACTAGCTATTTAATTTCTACATGAAGAAAAGATATATATTCTATCTCGTTCTGGCATTGGGCCTTGCTTATCTTGTTTATTATAGAATCACAGACAACAAAAAAATTGAAGGTGGAGGGCCTGGAAGTGGCGCAGCTAAAGACAAAAAGGGCGGCACAGCTTTAAACGTAGATGGGATTGTGGTTAAAACTTCTAATTTTTCATCTAACTTAGAAATCACGGGTAGCATAGAAGCGAATGAAGCCGTAACGTTACGCAGTGAAGTAGCTGGATTGGTAACTGGCATCTTCTTCAAAGAAGGCAGCAACGTAAGTAAAGGCACTACGCTTGTAAAAATTAATGATAGAGATGTACAAGCGCAACTAAGAGAAGCCTTAACCAGACAAAACCTTTCTGCAAGTAACGAAAACAGAGCAAAACAATTGCTTGAAAAAGGTGCGATTAGTCAAGAAGAATATGATACTTCCCAGGCTGAGCTTCAAGCTTTAAAATCTCAGGTACAGTTAATCCGTGCACAATTAGCCAAGACTACTATTGTTGCGCCATTTAGTGGCAAAGTAGGTTTACGCAATATTTCAGTTGGCGAATATCTAACCCCAAACACCAACATCGCAAATTTATTAAGTACCAACCCAGTCAAGATCAGTTTTTCTATTCCAGAGAAATATGTATCACAGCTAAAAACCAACAGCAACATTTCTTTTAATATTGATGGCAATAATAAAACTTACACAGGAAAAATTTTCGCTATAGAACCCGGCATCAACGAACAAACGAGAACGCTACAAATTAAAGCGTTAGCTCCCAATCCAAGTAACGAGCTACTACCTGGCTCTTTTGCAAAGGTCAAACTATCTTTAAGTGCCATTAAAGATGCCATATTAATCCCTACAGAGGCTGTGATTCCAGTACTAAAGGGCAAGATGGTTTATGTGACAAAAAATGGAAAAGCCCAACAAGTACCTATCGAAACCGGCACAAGGACTGCCAATGAAATTTTAGTGCTTTCAGGTTTAAATGTAGGAGACACTGTATTAACCACAGGCGCCATGGCCTTAAAGCCAGATGCTGCAGTAAAAGTTAACATAGCTAAGAAATAGGCATGAGTATTTCGACCACGAGTATCAAAAGACCGGTTCTAGCCATTGTAATGAACCTCGTCATTATCCTTTTCGGGGTAATTGGCTATAATTTCCTAGGAATAAGAGAATATCCATCTATCGACCCATCTATTATCTCTGTGCGAACTTCTTATCCAGGAGCTAATTCGGATATCATTGAGTCGCAAATCACAGAACCTTTAGAAAAGTCTATCAATTCTATTGACGGCATTAGAAACATCACCTCTTCTAGCAATCAAGGTACAAGTAATATTACTGTAGAATTTAATTTGGGTAAAGATATTGACGTTGCGGCTAATGACGTACGCGACAAGGTATCGCAAGCCGCTAGAAATCTACCAAAGGATATTGACGGTTTACCTATCGTGAGCAAAGCTGATGCTAATTCGGACGCCATCATTTCCATGACGATACAAAGTGATAAACGTAGCGTAACTGATTTAAGTGATTTTGCAGAAAACGTAATTGCAGACCGCATACAGACTATCCCAGGTGTAAGTAGTATGCAAATCCAGGGGCAGCGTAAATATGCTATGCGTATTCGCATCGACCCTACCCGATTGGCTTCTTACGGTTTGACCTCGCAAGATATTGTAACGGCACTTGATCGAGAAAACGTGGAGTTACCGTCTGGTAAACTTACAGGTGCAGCAACAGAGCTTACTGTTAAAACCTTAGGAAAACTAGTTGATGCAGAGCAATTCAACAACTTAATCATCAAAAATGATAGTACAAGTGTAGTACGTTTGCAAGACGTTGCAGTTGCTGAAATCGGCTCAGAAAATGAAGAAACCGTTCTTCGTGAATCAGGAAAGCCGATGGTGGCCATAGGTGTAATTCCACAACCAGGCGCAAACTATCTAGATATTAGTAAAGAGTTTTATGCAAGGTTTGACAAGCTACAGGCAGATATGCCCGCAGACATCAAACTTAAAATATCTTTAGACAGTACTAGATTTATTAAAAGTTCTGTAACCGAGGTAGCCGAAACAATTTTGATTTCTTTGGTATTGGTAATCCTGATTATCTACTTATTTTTTCGAGATTGGGGTATCGCCTTCAGACCTTTGATTGATATTCCTGTATCATTAATTGCCACCTTCTTTATCATGTACATTTTTGGCTTTTCCATTAATGTTTTGACCTTACTAGCTATTGTTTTGGCTACAGGCTTAGTTGTGGATGATGGTATAGTGGTCACTGAAAATATCTTTAAAAAGGTAGAAGAGGGATTATCTCCTATAGAAGCTGCCATCAAAGGATCGAACGAAATTTTCTTTGCAGTAATTTCTATCTCTATTACACTAGCAGCAGTGTTTTTACCTGTAATTTTCTTACAGGGATTTGTTGGGCGACTATTTCGAGAGTTTGGTGTCACCATTGGTGCAGCCGTATTGATCTCTGCATTTGTGTCGCTGACTTTAACACCCATGCTAAATGCTTATTTAATGAAAAAAGGGGGACATAAACCCTCTAAATTTTATAGGCTAACCGAACCTTATTTCGTTAAATTGAATGAGGGCTACCAAACTAATTTAGACAAGTTCCTTAAGCGTCGCTGGCTAGCGGCACCCATCATTATATTTTGCGCAGGGCTGATTTTCTTGTTTTGGAAAGTATTACCGAAAGAAACTGCCCCTTACGATGACAGAAGTGCTATCAATATGAACGTGAGCACACCAGAAGGCTCTTCTTTCGCATTTACTGATAGATTTGTGATGAAAATCAATCAAATGGTGATGGATTCTGTCCCAGAAAAGAATGTAAATATTACCATTACCTCTCCAGGGTTTGGCGGCGCGGGGGCAACAAATTCAGGTTTCGTTAGAATGGGGTTAACAGATCCCGGCGACCGTGAAAGGAGCCAAAAAGAGATAGCAGATGATCTAACTAAAATTACTCGTAAATATACCGAAGGAAAAGTAACCATAACGCAACAGCCTACCATTTCCGTTGGAAGAAGAGGCGGTTTACCGATCAGCTACATTATACAAGCTCAAAATTTTGAGAAGCTACGTGAAAAGGTTCCTGTATTTATGGAAGAGGTTTCGCAAGATCCCAATTTCACTACATCTGATGTGAACTTGAAATTCAACAAACCAGAGATTGACCTAACCATAGATAGAGAGAAAGCGAAAAGCTTAGGAATTTCTATTGTGGATATAGCGCAGACCCTTCAGCTGGGTTTAAGCGGCCAGCGTTTCTCTTATTTCTTCATGAATGGCAAACAATATCAGGTTATCGGACAGTTTGATGTCAGTAACAGAAAAGATCCGTTGGATTTAAGTTCGGTTTATGTAAGAAATGATAAAGGACAACTCATCCAGCTAGATAACGTAGTTACAGCTAAGGAAGAGAGCAGTCCACCACAACTATACCGCAACAATCGCTTTATTTCTGCAACAGTGTCTGCCGGCCTAGCACCTGGCAAAAGTATAGGTGATGGTATCGAAGCCATGGATAGAATCGCCGCAAAAGTTTTAGATGAGAGCTTTACCACTGATTTAAGCGGTGAGTCAAGAGATTTCAAGGAAAGTTCTTCGAACACGATGTTTGCTTTCGGGTTAGCACTTTTATTGGTCTATTTAATTTTAGCCGCTCAGTTTGAAAGTTTCAAAGACCCCATCATCATTATACTAACCGTTCCAATGGCTGTCGCCGGAGCATTCTTATCCCTATGGTTATGCGGACAAAGCTGGAATATCTTTAGCCAAATTGGAACCATCATGTTAATAGGTTTAGTAACTAAAAATGGTATCTTAATCGTAGAGTTTGCCAACCAACTAAAGGAACAGGGCAAATCCGTGCAAGAGGCAATTAGAGAAGCGGCTGTTTCCAGACTACGTCCTATTTTAATGACAAGCTTGGCCATTGCCATTGGGGCCTTACCTATTGCAATGGCTTTAGGGGCCGCAGCAAAAAGCAGAATGAGCATGGGTACAGTTATCATCGGCGGCACCATGTTCTCTTTGATTCTTACCTTATTTGTAATTCCGGCCATTTATTCATTATGGTCAAAAGAGCATAAAGAAAATACAGATTTAAAAGCATCCTTAGCTGCAGCACTGGCTGACGAGGAACAACCTAAAAACTAATAGCGAAAATGAAAAATAACATGCATAAATTGTTCGCTACGCTTTCGATGTGTTTTTGCAGCATTTTAATGGTTCAAGGACAGGAAAAGCTAACCTTAAAAGAAGCGATCACCATTGCTTTACAGAATAATTACGATATCAAGTTAATCAAAAACGAAGCTGAAATAGCTAAAAATAATGCAAATTTAGGTAACGCAGGCATGCTTCCCATAGCAGCAGCTACTTTTAACACCGGCGGCAGTAGACAGAATACCGTACAAACGCAAGCAAGCGGTACCGAAAGAAGAATAAATGGTGCTCGAAATAGCAATTTAGGTTATGGTGTAGGTTTAGATTGGACAGTTTTTGATGGCTTTACCATGTTTGCCAATTACGAACGTCTAAAAGCACTACGTCAACAAGGCGAAAAAGAAGCAGATTTACAAATCCTTACTACAATAACCGACGTACTTTCGGCTTATTATAATGTAGCTAAACAGCAACAATTGGTGGTTGCTGCCGACAGCACTATAGATGTTTCCGCATTTAGGTTACGCATTGCAGACAGTAAATTAAAAATTGGTCGTGGCTCTAAATTGGATGTATTGGCTGCTAAAGTAGATTACAATACAGATACGTCGAGCTATTTACAGCAAAAAAATTTACTCAGCAATTACCAAGTGACCTTAAACCAACTCTTGGCGAGGGATGTAAATATTAAATTTACGGTAGACAGTGCGTTTAGTATAGAAGAAAGCTTAAACTATACCCAGCTTGCCGCTCAAGTAGAACAACTAAATCCAGCCTTACAAAGTGCTATTCTCAATAAAAAAGTTGCGGAACTAAATCTCAAGCAAGTACAAGGGGCGCGTTACCCTCAAATCAGTGTAAATGGCGGCTATGACTTCAATAGAAGCCAATCTCCTACAGGATTTAATACACAATTTAGAGCACAAGGTTTTAGCTACGGACTAACTGCAAGTTTTAATATTTTCAACGGCTTCTTGCAACGCCAAAACGAACGAAATGCAAAAGTAAATATTAACTCCGTTAAGTTACAAATAGATCAAACTAAGCAAAACTTGTCTGCTCAGCTGACAACGGCATATCAAGATTACACCACATTCATAGAACTAGCAAAATTAGAAAAAGGAAATATTGATATTGCAAATCAAAATTTAGAGATTACTTTGGAGAAATATAGATTAGGTAATATTACGCCACTAGAATTGAGGGAAGCGCAAAGGAATGCAATCGATGCCAACAACAGATATTTAGAGATCAAATATCAAGGCAAATTGGCAGAAATATATTTAAAGCAGATCAGTGGCACACTTAATTTACAATAAGTAAATCGGCGAGAAAGATCTCAGCTCCCACTTTTTAAAAAATTTTATTATTTTAGGGGATGATTTTAGTTGCAGATAGCGGATCGTCCAAGACAGACTGGATGGCCTATAGCCCAGAACAAACGCTCTCATTTAGTACGCAAGGGATCAACCCTTATTTTGCAAATGCCCAAGACGTAGTACGAATTCTTTCCAAAAACAAGGAAATTTCTGCTATTGCGAATGAAGTCAAAGAAGTTTATTTTTTTGGTGCCGGCTGCCTCAACCCAGATAAGCATGAAATTGTATCAAACGGCTTATCCGCATTCTTTAAAAATGCTTTTATTAGTGTAGACCATGACTTAATAGGTTCAGCCTATGCTACATGCGGTGATAAAAAGGGGCTAGCCTGCATCCTTGGCACGGGATCAAACATTGCTTATTATGATGGACAAACCCTTTATAATGGCAAACATGGCTTAGGGTACATCCTAGGTGACGAAGGCTCTGGCACTTACTTTGGAAAAAAAATGTTAATTTCCTATCTGCACAAAACTATGCCGGCAGATCTAAGAGAAGCGTTTGCAGAAGAATTTGACGTTACAAAAGATATTGCCATAGAGCATATTTACCAAAAACCCTTCCCTAACTCTTATTTAGCCACTTTCAGTAGGTTTATGATTCATAACAGGTCACATTCTTTTATACAAAACACCCTGAAAGAAGGCTTTCAAGAATTCATAGATACTAATGTAAAAGACTACAAGAACTATAAAGTACTGGAGTGCAATTTCGTAGGATCCATCAGTTATTACTACCAAGATGAACTACGTGCTGTTTTTGCAGAAAATAATCTAAGAATTGGAAAAACACTACAAAAGCCAATTGAAGGAATTTTCGAATATATCCTAAAAAGAGAAGGTATATTAGAAAAAACAGGTTAGCTTAACTAGAAAACAACACATTATACCTTACTTCAAACTTAATAAGCAGCCTTGTAATTGATCTGTATATCTAATTTAACGGTCTCACCTTGTTTAATGTTCACCGCGTTGATGAGGCCATTCCCGTCAAATTGATTCGCAAATAGCTTTCCGTCTTCCTCAACGGTAAAGATAGAGTAGCTACCTGCTGGCAATTCACATTCAAAAAAACCGCTATCATTAGATTTTACAGTTTTAATTAATTTACCATCTATATTGGTATATAGTGGCGCTTCGCCCTTAGCCTGCTTAAAGTTTACAGCTTCATAAATCTTAATTTCCCGCACTATTGTTCTAGCTCCAGTAGATTTGGCCATATCGGGAGAAGGCATCATATTTCCTTCTACCCAAGTTACAGTACCAAATATACCTTGTTTTATTCTTGGCGTACCATCCTTTTGTAAGGAACAATTCATCAACTGCAAACACAGGCATATGAACGTTATTTTTTTAATGTAAGTCATGAATTATCCGTAAAATTGTTCTTAAATTAACATCTACTTAGATTTACTAAATGCGTAACTTAATATATACATCAACACTCTTTCTCCTTTGTTACTTTATGCATTTAGGTAAACTTTGTGCCCAAGCTAATAAACAAAATCAGACTAATACAGTTTTTTTAAAAGAAAATGCAATTTCACTTCAACAAGTGGAGCGCGTTAATCTCTCGAGGGCTTTCTCATTAGCAGTAGAAAAAGGTTGGGAAACATTTGGCATTACCAAAGAAGGAAAAGTGTTTACGCTACATGGCGTTGATGATTTCGGCATGCCCCTTTACAAAATCACAGAAAATAATGCTATTTCCGCAGCTACTATTAACACTTCTAAATTATACAGTGGTGGTTCGCTTGGATTGAACCTCAGCGGGAGCACAATGCCAAACGATAAAATAGCCATTTGGGACGGAGGCGCAGTTTTAACTACACACATAGAATTTGCTCCTAATCGAGTGGAGATAAAAGATGGAATTACGACCACATCTACCCATGCCACTCATGTTGCCGGCACCATCATGGCTGAAGGAAAAAATCCAAATGCTAAAGGTATGGCCTATGGACTTCCAAAGTTATTATCATTTGACTTTAATAACGACAATTCAGAGATGTCGAACAATGCCGCCTCTCTATTGTTATCCAATCACTCCTACGGCACCATAGCTGGTTGGTATGAAAACACCAGCACCAACCCTAGTAGATGGGAATTTAGAGGTCAGGCTGATGCAAACGAAGATTATAAATTTGGATACTATGATGCCGATGCCAAAGAGTGGGATAGAATTTGCTATAATGCGCCGTATTACTTGCCTGTAAAATCTGCTGGCAATTATCGAAACAGTAATGGACCAGCAGTTGGAACAACCTATTATCGATATAATACCAATAATGTAATGGTTAATGCCGGCCCTAGGCCTAACGGCATTTCAAATAATGATGGTTATGATATTTTAGGCACCTATTCTGTTGCAAAAAATGTGATGACGGTAGCTGCCGTAAACCCACTGCCTTATGGAACAGTTGGTCCAAGCGACATTAGCATTTCTTCCTTTAGCGCTTGGGGACCTACCGATGATGGCAGAATAAAGCCAGACATCTCCGCAGATGGTGTTAACGTCACTTCTACTAGTAATGCCGCAGGTGGTGCAAGTTATACTACCTACTCAGGCACATCTATGTCTGCTCCTAGCGTGACCGGCTCTTTGGTACTGCTGCAAGAACTCTATAACCAAAAAAATAGCGTTTTTATGAAGGCTGCAACCTTAAAAGCCCTAACTATTGGTACTGCAAGTGAAGCTGGGAATAATCTAGGACCAGACTACATCTTTGGCTGGGGACTGATGAATACAGAAAATGCCGCAAAGGCAATTTTGAACAAAGGAGCGAAGAGCAGGATCAGTGAGCAAGTGCTAAATCAGGGCACGACCGAAACTTTCACCGTAGTTGCTTCTGGTGATGGACCAATTATAGCGACCATGAGTTGGACCGATCCAGAGATAGATATTATTCCAGCAGCCAGTGCACTTAACAATCCCGCATTAAGGTTAGTTAACGATTTAGACATGAAAGCTAGTGATGGAAGTGCGAGCTTTTTACCTTGGGTGCTAAATCCTGCAAATCCATCTGCCGCCGCTACCAAAGGCGACAACTTTAGAGATAATGTAGAACAAGTTTATATTTCAGATGCTGTTCCAGGGAAAACCTATACTTTTACGATTTCTCACAAAGGGATGCTGAAAAGCGGCGCACAAGCCTATTCCATTGTAGTTACCGGTATTGGCGGAAATCCTTATTGCAGTTCGGCGCCAAGTTCTTCGAATGATTCAAAAATTACTGGCTTAACATTGTCCAATGTCAACTATGTCGCAAGTTCTGGATGCACTTCCTATAGCGACTTCACTAGCCAAACTATTGCGCTAGAAAAAGCGAAAACCTATCCTTTAGTTCTGTCCCTAGGAACTTGTGGCTCAAATTTGAATAAGATTGCTAAAGTTTTCATAGACTGGAACAGTGATGGTGACTTTAATGATGCTGATGAACTGGTGGCTACTAGCAATGTAGTTAACGGAAATGGGCAGCTGACGGCAAATGTTTCTGTACCGCCGATAGTAAACATCAATAATTTCTCCTTATTAAGAGTTGTACTTACTGAAACCAGTGATGTTAATGCTGTACTTTCTTGTGGGACCTATGCCAAAGGAGAAACATTAGATTACAGAGTGAAATTTCTTAATACAAGCACTGATGTTGGCATTACTAGCATTAAAGATCCTTTAAATAATTGCGCTAATCCTCGACAAACAGTTAGCGTAGTCATCCGCAATTTCGGAACGCAAAGTATATCAAACATCCCAGTTACTGTAATGATAAAAGATGGCAGTACGACAATTGCTACACTCAATGGCACTTTCATCAATGAAATTAAACCTTCTCAAGAGCGTGAATTTACTTTACCTGGTTTTTATCCAACAATGCAGGGCAAAACCTACACTGTGATAGCCAAAACAGCATTAAATATAGATTTCATTTCTTCAAATGATGAAATTAGCGAGATTCTGCAGATTAGCTTACCTCCAGCATTTACAAATCAATCTGCATTCTATTGTGATAACACTAAGCAACATCAGCTATCTGCCAGTGGCGATGGAGTGACCTACTGGTATAAGGATGCCACAGCCACTACCCCATTTGCGTACGGAAACAGTGTTACTACGACCACCCTTCCTACTAATCACACCTATTATGTTGGCTTAAACGAATATACGGCGACATTTGGACCGGTAAGCAAATATGACAGTAGATTGGGTAGCGGAACCTACCTGCAAACTAGTGGCGGCGTTAGTGTTCGCACTGCTGCACCAGTATTATTAGAGAGTGCTCGTTTATACATTGGTCATTCTGGAACCATTAGGTTTTACGTAAAAAATAGTATTGGGGTCGAAGTTTCTAGCAGTACTCTAAACGTTATTGCTACTAGAAGTACACCAGCAACTGGTGTAGCTAGTGATGACCTGACTGATCAAGGACAAGTATACACCCTGAACCTTAAGTTTCCAACAGCTGGAAATTATACCATACATACGGAGTATGAAGACGATGCCACCATTTTTAGAAATAATAGCATTCCAAGCACTATCTATCCATTAAGTTCTGCCTTAGATATTTTTAATATCATTAGCAATGATGCGTCACAGCCTAGCTCTTTCTATTACTATTTTTATGATTTAAAAGTTAAAGCCTTTGGCTGTTTAGCTGAGCAGAGAGTGCAAGTCCCAGTATCGAATTTGGTTGTAACCAAAGATGGAGAAGAATTCGTATCTAGTATCGCATCTCAAAACCAATGGTACATCAATGGAGAAAAAATAGAAGGTGCAACTGAACAGAAGTACAAGCCTGTAAAAGCAGGGAAATATCGAGTTTGGGCGACCATCAATGAAAATTGCACTTCAGTTTCGGAGGAGTTTATATATTTACCGGGAGGCAAGGGCGATAATGAAATTAAACTAAGTATCTTCCCTGTACCAACCTCTCAAGATTTAACCATAGCCTTTGAACTTTCCGAAACACAGCCGGTAACCCTAACCATTGTCAATACTATTGGTCAAAAAGTTTATGAAAGAAATAAGGGAAATCAAAATGGCACGATCATAGAAAACCTAGATATCTCTAATCTACCCAGAGGCACTTACATCCTAAATATTAAAGTCAGAAACAAAAGCTATTCAAAGAAAATTGCAAAAATCTAAATTGATAACAACGGTCAAATAATGAATTAACTTTTGTTAAGTGAAAATATAACTAAACTAAAGTGTAAAGTTGGTCCATTAGACTAGCTATACTTACAAACCTAGTTCTATCGTCCACTATTTAACTCGACCAGATATAACAACTTCTAAAACACTCGTTGATATTTTAGAAGAGATTTATACCTACGGACCAACCTAACCAAGCTTTATGTCCCATAATGTCTCGGCTGTGAGATGGATAAATTTGAGACTGATAACCTTCAGCCGCAACATAGTTAACGGGAGCTTTAGTCACATAATAATTGAGTGTTGGTCCTCCGTATATACTCAAATCATTAAATAATCGTAACTGTAAATTGAATTGAAATTTGTTTAGGATATTCGCATAATCCCATCTGCCTAAATATAATTGTTGCGAAATGAGTTCAGTCGAAACTGAGACTCGCTTGGTTGAGAAAAAATCATGTCCTAAGCCAAAACCGAAGGTTTCGATATTTTGATTAGGAACGAAATTTTTGCCTAGTAAAAATATGGTATATAGACTCGCATTGCCACCTTTATAAGCTACGTTAGCATTAATTAGATCGTTAGTAGAAAAGCTTATTTTATGGTAACCATACCTCACCAAGTTAATCAATCCCAAACTCACGCCTGATGAAGTCTCGGCAACATTAATTAAACCAAGCTGAAAACCTTTATTATTCTTTGTGTAATTAAGAATTCCAGATAGTTGTATTCCTCGCATACTCCCTAAGGTTGTATTCGCAATTCCCGAAATTTGAAATCCCTTTGTATCTTTAACCGCGGCGTTCAGCAATCCAGTAAGTTGGATGCCACGTAAATTCTCAATGGTTACATTGGCTAAAGCCGAAATCTGCATCCCTTCCATCGAACCTTGCGTATAATTTGCTGCAGAAACTTGTATCCCATTTGCTTTACCTTTCACATAGTTATACACGCCAGCAACTTGAATTCCGTTGGCACTTTGCCCTACCATATTAAATACGCCTGCTACCTGCACACCTTCGGTATGACCGCCAACAAGATTGAGTACACCTGCTAACTGCACATACTTCACATCAGCTTTATTGAGATTAAAAACACCAGCCATCTCGGCACCATCCACACCAGCCGTATAACCACCAATTAGATTTAGGGAGAGTCTATTGACCACGCTTCCGCTCATATTACCATGAGAGCTTAAGCCAGGCACCAAAGACGCCTGAACTGGCATATTGGTTAGAAAATCAGGAACATTGATGTTCTGTATTCGCTGTTTAGAAGTAGTTAACCAACGTCCTATCCCAAGGTTATCCAACATATTTGACACAAAAGTTCCTTTTTCCTTATCAGGATCATTATATGCTTGTGGTTTAATCTCGATACTGGAAAGAAATACCATCGAAGTATCACGATAGGTTTCTTTGCTTGCAGTTAGCACAATCGCATCTTGTGCACTTCTAAACCTTAAGCTGAAAAACCCGTTATCATCCGTCAAGGTCGACTGTAACAAACGTTTCTCATAAACACTTGCATTCTTAACATTTTTTCCAGTTTCAATATCTACCACTCTTCCAGTAATAGCATACAAATTTTCAGCGGTTATAATACTCTCTGCTTCGATAGCGAAACGGTTAACGGCATAGCGAAGAATAATATATTCGGCATTTTCCTTATAAGCTACCTTACCATCAAAGAGCTGCTCCAAAACTTCTCTAACAGGTTCATTGCGGACACTCAGATTAACCACGCTATCCTGCCCAAGTAACGCACCATTATAAGTAAAATAAAATCCGCCGGCATCACCAATTTTCTGTAATACATAACTGATCTTACGTCCTTTCAAATCGAGTGTCACACGTTTAGCAAGATTACTTCGATTATAGTTCAAGCCAGTTTGAGCAACACAAAAAGAACTAAAAAAGAGCAGCGTAATAAATAGTTTGATTTTCATTTCTATTTTTTAGATAGCGAAATCTTGTTTTGGTTACGCTTCATTTTCAAATCCAAGGTTTCACAGATAGTCTTCAGATTTTTTTCGAGCGAAAACTTAAAGGGTAAAGTCGTAGAAATTCTATCGTCCTTTGCCTGATCGCTTAAAGAAATCTCAACACCATACGCTTCATTAAGTGTGGTGATCAACTTAGGCAAGGGGGTATTATTGGTTACAAATAATTGTGTACGGTAATAGCTGTGTAGATTATCTTCATTTTTTTCCTTTTCTGCAATACGCTCATCATCTTTCAGCAAAATGCGTTCATCTTTGATCAACCTCAATTGCTCGCCATCTTTGTATATATTCACTTTTCCAGTTTCTACGATTACTTCAACAGCATTTTTAAATCTTTTGATGTTAAAAGATGTACCCACCACTTCTACTTTAACATTTTTAATCTCTATTACAAATGGATGAGAACGGTCGTGAGCCACCTCAAAGAAAACTTCTCCCTGTTCTATCTCTACGTTACGATTGGTCTTAAAGTTCTTAGCGTAGCTGATATGAGTATTTTTATTGAGCACTAACTTACTCCCGTCTGGCAATGCTTGGCTTAGCACCATATCGTTACTTGACACATCTGTATAAGTACCTACGTTTTTATAAATGAACCAAGTAGCAAAGCAAAAGATAAAAACCGCTGCGATACGTACCCATAAGCGGAATGGTTTGGGCTCTTTTGCCAAAGGAACAGTAGCCTGCCTTTGATCAACACGTCGCTTAAATCTTTGCCAAGCGGCCTCTTCATCCACCTCCGATACTTGAGCTAAGACCTGACTTTCCTTCCAGATACGCTCAAATTGATGGTAATAAGCTTTGTTTTTAACATCCGATGCTAACCATTTTTTTACTTCCTGGTTTTCTGCAGCCGTAGTCTCATCAAGCAGAAACTTTATCAATAACTTATCACTCATATCGTTTTGCTTAATTTAAATAATCATTATGGTTAATCAGCCCTAATAAAAGCAAGACCAGAAAGTCTACCAATTTTACACGTAAAATTCTCAATGCTTTGCCCATTTGGTTTTCTACCGTTTTTACGGATATGCCCAATCGCTCGGCTATTTCTTTATATTTTAACTCTTCAAAACGACTCATTTGAAAAATCATACGGCATTGTGCTGGCAAGGCTTCCATAGCCAATTTAAGTTCCATTTGCAATTCGGAAAGTTCTACTTTATTAGAGGCCGCTTCATGGTAAATGTTCATCGTACGTACCGTGAAATCTTCATATTTCGACTTTACCTGCTCGTGTTTCAGTAAGTTAAGGCTATCATGATATACACACTTGTATAGGTAAGCTTTTACAGAGGTCTGCACATCCAACAAACTTCGTTTTTCCCAAAGTTTCAAGAACATGGATTGCACTACTTCTTCAGCAATATCTACATCTTTAAGTAGCATAAGGGCATAGGCATGCAATGCCTTGTAGTGCGTTTTAAAAAGGTGCTCAAAAGCAGTATCACTGTTTGTTTGCGAGGCTATATTCACGTAAGATCCTTCAAATATATCGGTTTGATTTCAGCTAAACAATTAACCAATCGGCGACAAGTTAATCCGCTTCAAAATTTGAGCACCGCTATAGCTATCCACGGTAAACAAATAAATGTAATGTACTTTTGGAAACCAAAAACTACCTCCTTCTACTTTCACAAAAACACGTTTCAATAACAAATTTTTCCCTTCATCTTTGATATACAATCGATACTGCTGATTGTCAGGTGCCTTCTCTAGATACATGGTTAGCTTTTTGTAGGATACCAAACGCACCTCGTAACTATCTTTGCCTATCAATTTACATTTTACCCCATAAGCAAGTTTGTTTTCGATGGTAGATAGTTCTTTCACTATGCCATTCTCCTCATACCTAATCCACGATGCTTTTACAGGCGATTTTTCATTTACATCACCATTCTTGTCCAAATTCAATTGATAAACTACGGTATTTGCATCTGGTGTTCGCTGAAGAAAGAACAGTAAATTTTTGATTTTAGGTTCCGGTAAATTGGGTTGTGCAGCCAGTAACTGACCAATCAACAGCAGCAACAAAAATAATGTAGCAACTTTCCATAGCCAAGAACCTTTAGATTTCGCACGTCTCTGTGATAAGTTCGCTTTATATCGATAAACTTTCGTAGGACTAGCGAACATAAAAAATAATATTTCCCTTATCCCATCACTTTGTTGAATGTCTGCAAGTATCGCTTTGTATTCATGAAAATTCAACTCAAAAGGATTTCCTTTACTGGTCAGCGGCGTGGTTAACCCGTATTTAGGCTGCTCTTCTTCATATTGAAAAGTACCGAACAGATGATCCCAAATCATAAAAGTGGCACCAAAATTTTTATCAATATATTTTTCCTGGCTCCCATGGTGAACCCGATGGTTAGAGGGCGTACCAAAATACTTTTCTATAAACGGGCAGAGTTTTCCAATAGCTTCTGTATGTACCCAAAACTGATAAAGTGTACTCATTTGGCTAGCGACCATAAAAACCAATGGATGAAATCCACATAACACAACCGGAATAAAGAAAACTACCTTTACATGTTGCAACCAGCTTTGCCTAAAGGCTACTGTTAAGTTGTAATGTTCTGCTGAATGATGGACGACATGCGAAGCCCAAAAGAATCGATTGAAATGTGAAATACGATGCGACCAGTAACTACAAAAATCGTAAACGATGAAACAAAAAGGCAAACTCCACCAATTGAACTCCATGCGCCATGGCAATAAGTTGTACAGCCAAACTGCAGCAAGCAATAATGTCGATTTAAGCAGTAGATTCACCAACAAGTTTCCTAGGCCAACCCACAATGAACCTTTCAGTTCCTCAACTGTAAAATGATCATGTTTAAAGAGCTTACCTAAGATAAATTCGAGTGCAGTAAAAACCAAAACTACGGGCAAAGCATAAACAATTAAGTTAGGCGTATTGTGCTGCAATAAGTATAAATCTTGCAGGGCAAGCTTTTCGGCCCCAAAGTGAATACCAAGTGCTTGCAAAAAAGTTTGATTAGCCATATTTGTATGAGTTAAAACCTGAGGAGCTTTCGAGTAGTGCTACTTAAAGTAGTTCGTTTAAAAAATTACCTGTAAACCTGCTTGATAACCGATATGCAATGACTGACGATAACCTGAACCACCGTTTCGCCAAGCGTGAAGAACGAAGTCGTTACTTTCGCCATGCAGGGCTAAGCCTTCAGCTGTATTGGTATTCACAAAGTTGATAGATGGACCTCCGAATAGCTCCAGCCAAGGCGTTATTTTTACAGCAGGCAACAATCTAAGTGTAGTTTTAAAATACTCACCTTCTTTAAAATCCTCCAAAATCATTTGGGTCAATTCCGTATTTAACCTGAAATACTTTGATTGGAAAAAATGTGCTCCTAAACCTGCTTCAAATGCATAGACTTCATTTTTATTTTTAAAATTGTAACCCGCTCCAATAATTCCATATAAATGGTTACCACCTGACCTGAAGGTCAACATAGAAGTTTGGCTTTCGTCAATAGTTAGCGCGATACTTTTTTCGCCATTCTTAATCATATTGATGATTCCAATAGGGCAATCACTTGTTTCAGCGATATTAATAAATCCAGCGACCTGAGCCCCTTTTACTTTCTTTGCCACATTGATAAATCCTGCAAACTGACTACCCTTTACCTCTTTAGCTACATTAATGAAGCCCGCAAATTGTGAAGCATCAATATTTTTTGCCACGTTTGCAAAACCTGCAAATTGGCTCCCCTTTAAGTTGCGGGTAAGGTTAGCAAACCCCGCAAATTGAACGCCGCTCATATCGCCTCCAGTAGCATTTAAAAATCCTGAAAACTGCGCTCCGTTCACACTTTTTTGAGCAAAATTGGCAAAACCTGCAAATTGAGATCCATTGCCAGATTGATAAGTATTTAAATAACCTGCAAACAAAACGCCTCGAGCTTCCTTGCCTACGTGATTGGAGAATCCGGCGAATAATATGCCTTTGGCTTCATTACGGACTATATTGGATAGGCCTGCAAATGCACCACCTCGCTCTACCGAGGAAACGCCAGCGAGCAAATGGATAGATAAGTCGTTAGTGTCTAAAGGAGCATTTGTACCATTGGTGCTTAGCGGGTAGATTAAACCGAAATTGGCTTTTACAGTTTTACGTTCTTGAGCTTTAGCGTAGGTTGCCAAACTTAAAAAACTAAGGCTTAAGCAAGCTGCTTTTTTAAAAAAACTGAGCTGCGTTCTGAAGTAGGAATATTTCATTCTATGTCTTATTTAAAAATGAGACAACAAGAATTTAATTCACCCCTACGGAAAAAGTAAAAAAATTTCAGATGAAAATTAACGCCCTAAAATACAATTAGAAATCCAGGCATACTATTGTGCTAGGGCTTTCGAACAGCCCCGAGCAAAAATCTAGGCAAAGCAACTTCGATAAAAGGCTGGCTTAAGAAAATTTTTCTTCTAGCTCAATGCTAAAAAGTAAAGAGTTAAGATTAAAACAACGAGTAACTAGATTTTAAAAACAACATACTTCCCAACTTCTTTCCCATGTTTCTCCTGCTGCCAGTCTTTCCATCCCTTCTTTTTCTTCTAATTGTTGATTATGGTCTACACCGTCTGCGATACCACACCAAGGTTCTAAACAAATGAAATCGGCATCTATGGCTGCCCAAATCCCAAAATAAGGGAAGCCATCAAAATGAAAGTTCAATCCATTATAGTTTTTAGTGTTTAACAAACGAATTTGATTACTTTTCAAGTTTTTGAACACCAAGGCATCACCGTAAAAAAGCTCATGTTTTAACGGTAATACTTTATCTTTTAATTCGATGGTTGTGGTCTGAGCTGAAATCAGGTTATCCTCAATGTGATGGAAAGTTAATTCATCGTCGTTATTAAACTGTAAATAATAGTCGGTGTAATTACCTTGATTATTTAATGGTGCTGCAAATGCGGGATGTCCGCCGATAGCAAACAGCATCGTTTTATCACTTGGGTTAACTACCTGATAGGCACACTGTAAACTTGCACCTTGCAGGCGATAGCGGAGTGTTAATTCAAACTCGAAAGGATAGTTTTTTAACGTCTCTTCTGTATGTTTAAGCTTAAAAGCAATTGCTGTAGTGCCGATCAGCTCGTACTCAAATTCCATTTCACGGGCAAATCCGTGGCGCGACAAATTATATTTCTTGCCCTGATATTCGTACGTATTTTCTTTAAGTGCACCAACAATTGGAAATAGCACAGGGCTAAACTTCCCCCAGAATTGCTCATCGCCCCGCCACATATAATTAACGGAACTATCTATGCCCACGATACTTTTTAGCTCCGCCCCTCTTGTAGAAAAGTCGATGGCTAGACGCTCATTCCTTATAGAAACTATCATGAAATAAAAATATAACTTTTATAGATAGCTTTTCTAAATTTTAACAAACGCTAACAGATTAGCAAGCTTGTTGTTGTTTGGTCATCACGAATTTAGTTTGGGATCTTAAGGTATGTAATATTCCAAATCCATTTTACCCCTTAACGATTCCAGATTTAATCTGGAATGACGAAGAGCAAAAACATCAAGTCTAACGAGCATCGTAAACTTCTGGATTAATAACCTGGGGCATCTTTTCTCCTTTCAGCGCAGCTACGATATTTTCTGCAGCCATCATCGCCATTTTCTCTCTGGTTTCTTTGGTGGCAGAACCAATATGGGGCAATATGCAAACATTTTCCATGTTAAGCAATGCATTATTTTTATCCATCGGCTCTGGATTAGTTACATCTAAACCTGCCCCCCAAATGGTTCTATTTTTTAACGCAGCTAACAAGTCTTCTTCCTTGTGAATTGCCCCTCGAGCAGTATTGATGAAAATCGCATTCGACTTCATCTTATTAAAAGCCTCTTGATTGAAAAGCCCTCTAGTTTCTTCGGTTAAGTTGACATGCACAGATAGCACATCGCTTGCGCGTAAAAGCTCATCGAACGACAAGTATTTTGCATCCAGCTCCATTTCAGCTTGCTCATTCTTACTTCTATTGTGATAAATGATGTCCATTCGGTAGGCAGCCTTTGCTTTCTTGGCCATCTCTAAGCCAATCCTACCCAAGCCTAAAATACCTAAAGTCTTGCCATACAATTCTTGACCTAAATTTTGCATAGGATCGAAAAAATTCCACTCGCCACGTTCAATACTTTTGTGCATATAAAAGGCATTTCGAGCCACCGAAAGCATCAGTAAAAAAGCAGTATCTGCCGTTGCCTCGCTCAACACATCCGGCGTATTGCTAATAGGCATTTGGTATTTTTCGGCCGCTTTTAAATCTACTTTGTCGTAACCAACACTCATTAAAGCAATACCTTTTAACTGGGGGCAAGCGCTTAAAAAATTTTCGTCAATTTTGTTTGGCCCAACGCTCAACAAGCCTACATGGCCTTTGCACATTTGAATCAATTCATTTTGCGAAATGTTTTTTAGTTCAGTATAAACCGTGACTTCATAACCAGAATTTCTTATCAATACCAAAGCATCGTCGCTAATTTGACGGGTAACTAAAACTTTATCCATAATCTTTGAAATGCTTATAAAATTAACGCTTTTTACTGGGGATTGTTTAATAGAAAAGGCCTCTTTGCGCATAAAATATTAGATTTTACCTCTTTAAATTAAACTTTACATTGAATTTCAAATCTATGACAACATGCAAAAGAACCGCAATTTAAAAACAAAGCTGTTGACATTGTTAATGTTCATTTCATTAGAAACTGTATTAGCGCAAGCCTCACCCAAAACCTTAGAATGGACTATTAAAGGTCAAACTAGAAAAGCATTAGTCTATATACCCGTAACCGCTAAAACTGAACCAACACCTATCATTTTCGCATTTCATGGTCATGGAGGTACTATGCTAAATATATATAGAACTAGAGGTTTCGAAAAGATCTGGCCAGAGGCGATTTTCATTTGCCCACAGGGCTTAAACACTGCAGGCATATTAACTGACCCAGAAGGTAAAAAAAGTGGTTGGGTAATGAACGACCCATCCAATGAAAATCGAGACTTGCAGTTTTTTGATGCAATGATAAAAACACTACGTACGGACTATAAGATAGACAATAGCCGCATTTATGCTACTGGACATTCTAATGGCGGAGGATTTACCTACTTACTTTGGGCTACTAGAGCAGATGAATTTGCAGCATTTGCACCTACCGCAACTGCTGGCAGCAAACTTATCCCAAAATTAAATACACCAAAGCCAGGTTTTCATTTAGTGGGCGAAACCGATCCATTGGTCAAACCAAATTGGCAGCAAATTACATACAACAAAATTTTACGAATTAATGGTTGCTCAAAAGAGGGTGAAAAGTTGGATAGCAACATTACCACCTATACAGGTAAAAATGGAAACGACTTTCAATTATTTGTACATGCTGGCGGCCACGAATACCCAAAAAATGCGAACCAACCTATTATTCTTTTTTTTAAGAAATATTAAAAAAGCAGGGCTAAGCGAGCTTTATCAAACTAAATCTTAACTTTAGGGTTTAGTTATTATGGCAAAAAATATTCTAATTGCAGGTGCCACGGGTATAGTGGGCGAACAGCTCATTTCAAAATTACTAAACGAGGGACATCAAGTTGCTATCTTAGCAAGAAAGGCTATACAAAGAAAAGATATTAAAGTATTTACTTGGGATGTCTATCAACAAAAGATAGATTATAGCGCATTAGAAGGAATCGATACGATCATCAATTTAACAGGAGAAGGCATCGCCGATCAACCTTGGACTGCAACACGTAAGCAGCAGATTATTGACAGTAGGGTAAAATCTGCCGAATTAATTTTCAAGGCTGTTGAGGCCACAAATGCTGACATCGAAAGCTATATTTCCGCTTCTGCGGTGGGTATTTATGGCGATAGAGCAGATGAAGTTTTAGACGAAGAAAGCTTATCTGGAGATGGTTTCATGGCGGATTGCTGCCTAGCTTGGGAAAAAGCAGCCGACCAGGGAATTGCTTTAGGGATAAGAGTAGTTAAAGTTAGAATTGGTATCGTACTGAGTGAAAAAGGTGGCGCTTTAGCCTCCATGGAAAAACCTGTAAACTACTTCGTTGGTACTGGCCTAGGTTCTGGGAAGCAATGGATGCCTTGGATACATATAGATGATTTAGTGAATATTTTTGTACATGCAATAGTAGATCCAAACATGTTTGACGCCTACAATGCAGCGGCCCCCTCGCCGGTAACCAATCAAACTTTTACTAAAACTTTAGGCAAAGTACTCCATCGACCGGTTTGGCCATTCAATGTTCCGAAATTTGTGTTAAAAGCCATTTTAGGGGAAATGAGTATATTACCTCTAGTGAGTACCAATACTTCTGCACAAAAAATCTTAAATACAGGTTTCCAATTCAGATATTTGGATCTTGAAGAAGCACTAAAAGCTATTTATGAACGTAAAAAAGGATAAATTACCTATCAATATTTGTTGGTTAAGAAGAGATTTAAGATTAGATGATAACGCAGCATTATATCAGGCTTTAAAATCGGAAAATCCAGTTCTTTTAGTATTTATTTTTGACCAAAACATCTTAAATAAATTAGAAAGTAAAACCGACGCTAGAGTAGATTTTATTCACCAACAGCTAACCAAGATCAACGATCAACTTGTTAAAAAGGGTTCATCACTTTTAATAAAGTACAACACTGCTGAAAAAGCCTGGGAGGAAATCGTTGCCAATTTTAACATCCATTCGGTTTACGCTAACCATGATTACGAACCCTATGCCAAAAAACGTGATGAGCATATTTCAGCATTTTTGGAGAAGAATGGTATTACATTTCATACTTTTAAGGATCAAGTTGTCTTTGAAAAGGATGAAATAAAAAAAGCTGACGGGACACCGTATACCGTGTTTACACCATACTATAAACAGTGGCAACAGAAACTCAATGCATTTTATTTGAAATCATACCCGGTTAGCAAATACTTTGGAAACTTATGTAAGACCAAAGCTTTTGAACTTCCTTCTCTGGAAGACATTGGTTTTACTTACACTGATGTTAAGTTCCCTACGGTCAACTTTGCAGAAAAGCTAGATGGTTACGAAAAAGACAGAGATTATCCCGCAAAAAATGCAACTACCCATATAGGACTTCATTTACGCTTTGGCACAGTAAGCATTCGAAAAGTAGCTAGTGAAGCAATTGCTCAGAAAGCAGATAAATGGGTTTCGGAATTAGCATGGCGAGAATTCTACATGATGATCTTATGGCATTTTCCACATACTATAACTAAATCATTCAAACCAGATTACGACCGTATCCAATGGAAAAATAACGAGAAAGAGTTTGAGCTTTGGTGCAAAGGGGAGACTGGTTATCCATTGGTAGATGCAGGTATGAGAGAGCTAAATGCGACTGGTTTTATGCATAATCGAGTACGAATGGTGGTCGCTAGCTTTTTATGTAAACACCTATTAATAGATTGGCGTTTGGGTGAAGCCTATTTTGCAGCGAAACTCTTAGATTATGAACAAGCTAGCAACGTCGGCGGCTGGCAATGGGCCTGTGGAAGCGGGAACGATGCTGCACCCTATTTTAGGGTATTTAACCCAGAACTGCAGCTCAAAAAATTCGATCCGAAGATGGAATACGTATTTAAATGGGCTCCAGAATATCGGAAAGCTCTGCTCCCAGTGCCAATTGTGGAGCATGATTTTGCCAGAAAAAGAGCATTGGAAACTTATAAGAAAGCATTGAAATGAAGAAGTCCCGAATTACTCGGGACTTCATATTTTTTTAATTGTTCGTTACTTTAGTAACTTCCATATCTAAATCTAATGGCCTAGTTCCATATGCTAAATGTGATGGAACTATTATTCTTATTTTTCCACCTGCAGTAATCTTACCCTTAATTATTTCCCATCCTTTGATCTCATTCGCCAATCTAGTTGCATATTCTGCACGTACATCGAAAACAGTTCCATCCAGATTTTTCGCTGTATAGTTAACAACTAATTCAGAAAATTCACCAATTGCATCTGCACCAGTCCCAGGAGTTATAACATTATAACGAATTCCAGAAGCATCAGTGCTAAAGGTCAAGTTATTTCTTGTAATGAATGTCGGAATTTCATACGCATCAACTTGATGTCTTTTTTCGTAAGTATATATTCCCAAATCCACCACAATTGTCTCATTAGATTCTATGCCAAAATTTGGTAGTCCATTTTTGCCAAACGCCATCCGAGACGGTAAAAGTAGCGTAGCTTTACCGCCCCTTCTCAATTTCGCGAGCACCTCTCGCACAGCTTTAAATGTATAGACCGTATTCCCAATAGCGAACTGATCTGTATAACCCAAAAAAGTTCCCGGTATCATTAAATCATTGGTCTGCGTATAAACCTTCCCTGTTGTCGATTTGAAAGTATAGGAATAATAAATAGAATCAGTGTTAATTACGTGCGCTCCGGTGCCTATATTTGAAATACTATAGCTATAGCCGGCAGTATCTGTAAATGACATATTGCTATTAGCGGCTTTATAAGCTTGAATATTTTTATTATCTAACTCTTCTAGAGATTCATATTCCTTCTTACAAGAAGAGAAAAGAACAATTACACCAACAAGTGCAATGATATATGTAGTTATCTTACGCATTAAATGATTATTGAACATTGATCAATTTGATATTAAAATCTAAAGGGGAATTAGCTGGAATTTCGCCTGTTGACCTATCTCCATAACCCAAACTAGGAGGTATAAGTAACCTGATCTCGCCACCTTTTTGAATCTTAGGTAAGCCGATCTGCCATCCGCGTATCAGTTCGCCAAGTATAAAAGTTCTTTCTACACCACCGCCATTGTCGAACACCTTGCCATTTAGCAATTTGCCTTCGTACTTAATGGTCACTCTTGAATTTGGTGTGATATTAACATTACCTGTCCCTGGGTTGATGACTTGATAATAAAGACCTGAACCGTCTTTGGTCGCATCAACATTGTTTGCTTTAATAAACTTCTCGATTTCCTTTACGCCATCATTATCTTTTTTACAAGAGCTCACAGCAACCAAACAACAGAAAACCAATAAAATCCAACTGTAATTTTTCATCAGCAGCAAAAATAAGCTTTTAAAGCCGATGCCACAATATTTAACCAAATTTAACAACTGTAGTGGATTTATTTAAAAACAAGCATCAACGCCACGAAGGAAACGGCCCTTTCATCCTTTTAATCAGTCATATAGATAACAAAACTAAAAGTAATGAAAAGAAATCTACAATTATTGACCGTAATCCCCGCGTGGGGGATGATGTCTTTATCCTGCGCTAAACAGAATGATGCTGATTTGGCAAACGCTCAAGCTGACAAGCTGATAGCTAGCAATGAAAGTCAAATGACTTTATCAACAAGTTATACGCCGGGTATCAGCTACAAATATAATGTCACCAACGGTACATCTAGCTTTCTAGCAATTGAATATATCGCTGGCGACGTAGATTCGAAACTCATCATTGCTGCGCCACATGGTGGGGCTACCAAGCCTGCTTTCATGAAAAACAGGACTGAAAATTATACTTACGGAACACTACCAGATGACCAATATAGTACCGATACCAGTTTCTCTGATTTAGCGGATAGTAAGACCAAAGAACTAGCCATCTCTATAGCTGACTCAATACGCATTAAAACCGGGAAAAGACCTCATCTCATCATTAACCACCTCCATCGTTCTAAATTAGATGCCAACCGGAGAAAAGAAGTAGCTACTCAAGCTGGTATCTATGCAGAGCCAGCTTGGGACAAGTTCCATCAATTTATTGATGAGGCCAAAGCTGCAATTTTGGCCAATCATACTGCTGGACTTTTTATTGATATCCATGGTCAGGTGCATACTCCTGAAAGGACTGAGGTAGGTTACATGCTCACTAGGACTCAACTTACCACTTACACCAATAGTTTAGGAACCCTCACTAATCAATCGAGCATCAGAGCTATGGTAGGCTCAGGCATTACCCATACTAGTCTGATTAAAGGAACGAACGCATTTGGCAGTTTGCTTAATGCGCAGTTGGGATTTATGGTTACCCCTAGCAACACCTATCCAATGCCTGGCGACACAGCTGTTTTTACGGATGGTAAATACTTTAACGGAGGGTACAACACCTCTCGACACGGATCTAGACAAGGAGGCACCATCTCTAGCTTTCAACTGGAATTCAATTCCAGTGTTAGAATGAATGACAGCACTAGACCGGGTTATGCTGGAAAGATTGCCAATGCATTAAAAACTTACATGACTACTTATTTTTAAGGGTTTAGGGTTCGATATGAAATAAAAAAGGTTTAAGGCCTAGAAATTTATTTCCAAGCCTTAAACCTTAATACTGACCTCCAGTACCTAGCAACTAATCGCTAAAAAATGTACTTGTTCGCTTCAATAATCTGAGCAGCAACATTTTGACGAGCTTGTTTCACATTAAAAGGTTCCATTTTAGTAAAACGACGCAAGCCAACCAACATCATACGCAGCTCATCGCCTTCACCAAAAGCCCAAAGTGCTTCTTTACCTGCTTTAGCCACGCCATCTACTGCTTCTACAAAATAGATACGCATTAAATCTAACTGGCCTTTGCAAGCTTCCTCACCTTTCATACTTACTAGTTTTTCGGTACGTAGCATCGCAGATTCAGCCACATACACATAGCTGGCCATATCGGCGATATTCATCAAAATTTCCTGCTCTTTGCTTAAGCTCATCATTAGTTTTTGCACCGCAGCACCAGCTACCATTAGAGTTGCCTTCTTTAAGTTCTGCAATGTTTTCTTCTCTGCGGCAAATAAAGTATCATCTTCTTCCCCGAAATCTGGAATTGACATCAATTCGTTTGCTACTGCTGTTGCTGGCCCCATTAAGTCCAACTCACCTTTCATGGCACGTTTCAACATCATATCCACCGTTAACAGGCGATTAATCTCATTTGTTCCTTCGAAAATTCTGTTGATACGGGCATCACGGTAGGCTCTGTCCATCGGTGCATCGGCACTGTAGCCCATACCACCGTAAATTTGTACACCTTCATCCACCACATAATCCAAAGCTTCCGAGCCCCAAACTTTTAAAATGGCACATTCAACCGCAAATTGCTCTACTGATTTCAGTTTTGCTTTGCTAGGCTCCATTCCATCGGCTACTAAAGCATCATACGTATCATCAATGTTTTGTCCGGCACGATAATTAGCGGCATCTACTGCATAAACTTTTGCTGCCATTTCAGCGATTTTATAACGAATAGCACCATATTTGGAAATCGACCTGCCAAATTGTTGACGCTCATTAGCATAATTTACAGCAGTGCTAATCGTAGCTTTTGAAGCGCCAATTGCAGCAGCCGAAAGTTTGATACGACCGATGTTTAAAATGTTCACGGCAATCTTGAAACCATTCTGGCGGTCGCTCAACATATTTTCTACGGGCACCGGGCAATCGTTAAAAAACACCTGACGTGTAGATGAACCTTTGATACCCATCTTATGCTCTTCTGGGTTCATGGTAATGCCACCAAAATCACGTTCTACAATAAAAGCAGTTAAGTTTTCATCGTCATCAATTTTAGCAAAAACGATAAAGATATCTGCAAATCCACCATTGGTAATCCACATTTTTTGCCCATTGATAATGTAGTGTTTACCATCTTCGCTCAGTTTCGCTTTTGTCTTTCCAGAGTTAGCATCAGAACCTGAATTTGGCTCGGTTAAGCAGTAAGCTGCTTTCCATTCTCCCGTGCCTAACTTCGGAATGTATTTGGCTTTTTGCTCCTCGTTTCCGTAGTAAAGAATTGGCAAAGTTCCAATTCCCGTATGTGCTGATAAAGCTACTGCGAACGAGTGTCCAGCACCCACTACATCGGCCACCAACATAGAAGTGTTGAAATTCTTTCCAAAACCACCATATTCTTCGGGTACCGAAACACCTAAAATCCCCAGTTCACCTGCCTTGGTTAAAAGCGTTGGCATTAACGCTGGATCGGCATGGCTGTCTAATTTTTCCAGGTTTGGATATACTTCAGCTGCTAAAAAATCGCGACAAGTCTGCGCAATCATTTGCTGCTCTTCATCAAACTCTTCTGGAATAAATACATCATGATAAGAAGTTTCCTTGATTAGGAATTCTCCACCTTTGATAGCTTTTTTGTCTGTTGTTGCCATTTTGTTTTGGATTAAGGATAAAGGAGCAAGGAATAAAGACCAAGCGCCTTAACCGAAATTGTTATTTTAAATATTTTCATCGCCGTCATTGCTATGCAGAAGCAATCCTAATGCGTTTTACTATTCTTTGTAAGATTGCTTCATACCTCGCAATGACGATGTTTTTAACTATACATCAAATCTTTGTTCTTTGATCCTTGTTCTTTTTTCCCATTAAAACACCTCAAATATCCCTGCTGCTCCCTGTCCTGTGCCTACACACATGGTAACCATGCCGTACTTACTGTTCCTTCGCTTGGCTTCGTTAAATAATTGCACCGAAAGTTTAGCTCCTGTACAACCTAGCGGGTGACCTAAAGCAATTGCTCCACCGTTTACGTTAATTTTGCTCTCGTCTAAACCTAAGGTTCTGATGATTGCCAAAGATTGCGATGCAAAAGCTTCGTTCAGCTCAATTAAGTCGATTTGATTTTGCTCCATACCTGCCATTTTTAAAGCCTTTGGAATGGCTTCAATTGGACCAATCCCCATAATTCTTGGTGGAACTCCAGCCACGCCATAACTTACCAAACGGGCAATTGGCTCTGCACCTAATTCCTTCATTTTCTTTTCAGAAACTACCAATATAAAGGCTGCACCATCTGATGTTTGCGAAGAATTGCCTGCAGTGATACACCCATTGGCGGCGAATACAGGTTTCAACTTTGCTAAGCGCTCTATGGTGGTATCAGCTCTCGGACCTTCATCCGTATCAACCACATATGATTTGGTCTTCTTTTTCAGTTGATCATCCAAGTAAGTTTCGTTGACCGTAATTGGTGTAACACCAGCTTTTAAATGACCGTTTTTAATGGCCTCAATGGCTTTCATGTGCGATTTAAATGCGAACTCATCTTGGTCTTCCCTATTCACATTATATTCTTTAGCCACCGCTTCCGCCGTTAAGCCCATTCCCCAATACCAATCTGGATTAGTTTTTGCCACTTCTGGGTTTGGCACTAATTTCCATCCACCAAATGGCATTCCTGACATGACTTCTACACCACCGGCAATGATACAATCGGCCATTCCTGCCTTGATTTTAGCAACTGCCGTAGCAATAGTTTCTAAACCTGAAGCACAATATCTGTTCACGGTTACCCCTGGTACTTTATCCGTATCCAAGCCCATCAAGCTAATCATACGACCAATATTTAGCCCTTGTTCCGCTTCTGGAGTAGCGTTACCTACAATCACATCATCAATCTGCTCCTTGTCTAAATTAGGTACCGACGCCACCAATTGTTTAATCACATCGGCTGCCAAATCATCAGCTCTGGTAAAACGAAATACTCCACGAGGTGCTTTACCTACGGCTGTTCTAAGTCCTGCTATTATGTATGCTTCCATTTTATTTTGGATTAAAGATTAAGGATCAAGGACTAAAGACCAAGCGCCCTAACCAATATTGTTAATTCAATGTTTTTCTAAAAACTGCTATCTTCTTTTGTAATTGAATAAGGTTTGCTATAATCGGCTCTACATCGATTGAATTCACAATTGCTAATTCTGCTGATAATAAAAGTTGTGTTTCCAACTCAAACAAAGAACCTAAAGCGATGGATAAAAAGTGGGCAAACTCCTTATTCGATGACCTCGACGAACCTTCTGCTATATTAGAAGGAACAGAAATGGCACATCTAGAAATTTGTGAGATTAGACCAAATTTTTCTGAAGGTGGAAACTTTGCTAACAACAAGTATACTTGTTTAGTTGCCTCCATTCCTTCTTTCCAAATTTGCAGTTGTCTAAAATTATGCATCTTGTCCTTGTTCTTTACTCCTTATTCCTTGCTCCACTTAATTCCTCAACGGTTTCCCTTTCGTCACTATGCTCTGTATCCGTTCCAAGGTTTTACGTTCACCACATAGTGATAAAAATGCCTCACGTTCCAAGTCTAACAAATATTGCTCTGTTACTTCCGTTGGAGAAGATAAATCGCCGCCACACATTACCCAGCCAAGTTTTTCAGAGATTTTCTTATCGTGTTCTGAAATGTAATTACCCGAGTACATCGTATTTGCACCTGCGTAAACAATACCCAAACCTTGCTTACCTAAAACCTTAATATTTTTGCGCTGAACTGGTTTCGTATAACCTGCTTCTGCCAATTCAATTGCTTTAGCTTTCGCATCAGCGATTAAACGGCTCTTGTTCATGCTAATTGAATACTTATCTTTCTGCAAGTAACCTAATTCAAATGCCTCCACAGCAGAAGTAGAAACTTTTGCCATACCGATAGTTAGGAAGCGGTTTTTCAACGCATTTTGAACAATCTGGTCATCAGCAAATTCGTCAGATGCTCTTAAAGCAAACTCCTTCGTTCCGCCACCACCAGGAATTACACCAACCCCAAACTCTACCAATCCCATGTAAGTTTCTGCACTTAGCTGTACGTGGTCGGCATGTAAACTGAACTCGCAGCCACCACCTAAAGTTAAATTATGTGGCGCAACTACCACCGGAATTGAAGAATAACGAATACGCATCGATGTATTTTGGAACATTTTCACCGCCATATTCAACTCATCCCATTCCTGCTCTACCGCCATCATGAAAATCATCCCCACGTTCGCACCAGCAGAGAAATTAGCCCCATCATTTCCAATCACCACACCTCTGTAATCCTTCTCTGCCATATCAATCGCTTTGTTGATTGCAGTCAACGTATCGCCGCCAATGGTATTCATTTTCGAATGGAATTCCACATTCAAAATACCATCGCCTAAATCAATAATAGAAGCGCCAGCATTTTTATAAAGCACTTTATGATCAGCCTTCAAATTCTCAAGAATGATAAAATCGGCTGTGCCCGGAATAGCTTTATAACTTTTCGAAGGGATGTCGTAGAATTTCTTCACGCCATCTTCCACTTTATAAAACGAAGTATGACCAGCAGACAACATTTCTGTTACCCAAGCTGCAGGTTCGTTGCCATATTTTTTCATTCCTTCAATGGCATCGGCTACGCCAACAGCGTCCCAAACTTCAAATGGACCAAGCTCCCAAGCAAAACCTGCTCGCATGGCATCGTCAATTTTGTAAAGCTCATCTGCAATTTCTGGAATACGATCCGAAACATATTCGAACAAACCGAAGAAAGAAGTACGGAACAATTCGCCTGCTTTATCTTTTCCAGCAGCAAAAACTTTCATTCTATCCGCAACTTTTTCAATGCTTTTAGTTATCTCCAAAGTAGCCGATTTAATTTTCTGCTGAGGTTTATATTCCAAGGTTTTCAGGTCGAGTGCTAAAATCTCGCTCTTACCTTCCTCGTTTTTAATTTTTTTATAGAATCCTTGTTTGGTTTTATCGCCCAGCCAATTGTTCTCCGACATTTTTTCTACATAAGCCGGCAGCTTGAATAAATCATGAGCTTTATCATTCGGTACATTATCATACAATCCTTTCGCTACTTTGATCATGGTATCCAAACCCACCACATCCGATGTACGGAAAGTCGCTGATTTCGGCCTGCCTAAAGCTGGCCCAGTAAATTTATCCACTTCCTCCACCGTCAAATCCAGCTTTTCTACCGAATGCAATAGCGCCATAATGGAGTAGACCCCAACTCTGTTGGCAATAAATGCAGGCGTATCTTTACAAAGCACCGTAGCTTTACCTAAGAACTTATCGCCATAATGCATTAAGAAATCTACTACTTCTGGGTTGGTATGTGGCGTTGGAATAATCTCCAACAATCTCAAATAACGTGGAGGATTAAAAAAATGGGTTCCACAGAAGTTAGCTTTAAAATCTTCGCTTCTGCCTTCAGCCATCAAATGAATTGGAATACCCGAAGTATTAGACGTAATTAAAGTGCCAGGCTTACGGTATTGCTCTACTTGCTCAAACACCTTTTTCTTGATGTCCAAGTTTTCCACTACTACTTCGATCACCCAATCGTAAGCAGCAATTTTCGACATGTCGTCGTCGAAATTACCTGTACTAATTTTCTGTACAACTTTTTGCGAATAGATTGGCGAAGGTTTACTTTTCACCGCAGCCTGCAAAGCTTCATTTACGATTTTATTTTTTTGCTGAGGGCTTAGCTGTTCGCCCTCGTTAGCCTTTGCTGCAATATCCAACAACAAGACTTCTACTCCAATATTGGCAAAGTGGCAGGCAATACGAGACCCCATAATACCCGATCCTAAAACCGCAACTTTAGTTATGTGTTTTTTCAGCATCATTTTTTCTTTAATGGTAAAAAGCTATCACGATTCCCTCTTGACATGAGTTATATGGGAAATCATAATGGTCTGTTCATTATTATTTTTTTGCTGGCGGATAAGCCAATGTTAACTGATTAATTTTTTCTAAAGTGGAAATCAATTGCTCCCTTTCTCTCACACTCAATTTTTCATTTAAGTATTCGTTAAATGAAATGACCACATCACGAGCAAGCTTTCGTTTTTCAATCCCAAAAGGCGTTAAATAAACCTTTACCGAACGCTTATCTCCTGCGGAAGTTTCTCTATAAATCAACCCTGATTCTTCCATATTGTTTAGCATTCTTGATAAACTTGTGGCTTTAACACCCAGCAGTCCGGCCAAAGCAGATACCGCCGTACCTTCGGCCTCAATGTTAATTAACATGTAGCCAATGGCCTGTGTAATGCCAAATCCGGCAGCCACTTGGTTGTAAGTGTTCGACACATTTTGCCAAACCACTTTAAGGAAATAATCTACGGTTTCTTTCTGCTTCATCAATTTACTATGCTTGCATAACAAATTTATAGAATAGATTTTTATTATGCAAGCAGAATATTAATTTTTATTTCAGATTGGTTGGAACATCAGTTTATCGCTACCGGATGTTAATTGGCAACGCAGTTTTAACGATATAAATTTGAAAAATTCGCCAAGGTCTCGGTTAGTTTGATTTGAAAAGCAATTGCTTGCACCTATTTAGCGAAGGCCCTGCTGTACGTTACAAGTCCGCACTCGTTTCTCTCGCTTGCGGGCTTTGCACTGCCATCAGGTTTAGTTGGCAGTGGAGATCGTTCTTTTGAAATGATTGGGTGCATTTTCCGCTTCCTGCGTTATTCCCGTGAAAACGGGAATCTTAAAGGAAGTATAATCAAAATCTTTTATAACATTACGATTCCGAAATAAATCCGGAATGACGGCAATGTTAGCTAGATCCTCTACTTAACTTCCCCAGCAAACTTCCACTTGTTGCTAAAATCTTCAGTTAACACTTGGTTAGTTAGCAAAGCCCTCACCATCTCTACTGGCATGCAATTTTCTTTTAAAATACGATCATGGAAAGCGACGTCACTCATTTTACCAGTTTGCACCAATTCTTTATGCAAGGCTCTAAATTGTAAACCACCAAGCATATATCCTATTTGATACAACGGACCGTAGTCACCAGTAAAAGACCTTCTTACTTCTGCTTCGGCATTCGCCCTTTCAAAACCTACGCGCTCCACTAAAAAATCAATACACTGTTTTGGTGTCCACTCGCCTAAATGATACTTGGTAGAAAAAATGATACGGGCACAACGGTGCATTCGCCAAAAAAGCATCCCTATTTTATCTTCCGGAGTTTTTGCAAAATTGTTGTCCCAAAGTAGCATTTCCCAATATAAAGACCAACCTTCACTCCAAAATGGGGTGCTGAAAACCCTGCGATAAGGCTTGTATCTGTTTTGCATATAATATTGCAAGTTATGTCCAGGTATCAATTCATGGAAAACCACCGCTCTAGAAAAATGCCTGTTGTTGCCTCGCAAAGTCATCATCTTGGCTTCCTCGCTCATATCTTCTGTCGGGTAAGCAATTAGCACAGATTCACCACCTAAGAAGAATGGAGCAAAACGCTGCTCTTCAGGTGTCAACATCCGCATGCGCCAACCTTCTGTTGCCATTTCAGGAATAGTAATTAATTTATTCTGCGTTACAAAATTAATGGCTTCATTTGCCAATGCGTAAACCAACTCGGGCTGTTTTCCTAAGGACGGATAAGCAGTTTTAACTTTCTCTAGCGCTGCCCTCCAGTCGTCGCCAAAACCCATTTCTCTAGTCGCCTTTGCCATCTCTGCATCGCACCAAGCAAATTCTCTGTTAGCTATCGCTGTAATTTGTTCGGGCGTATACGCAATCATTTCATCATTCAATCCATCAATTAAAGCAGTCCTACCTATTGGATTACCCACTATTCCAGTTCCATCATCTATTGAAGCGCTTTGCCCTGCAATCTTCTCTAAATCTGCAGCATAACTTTTAATTGAGGTAAGCACTTCCGAGTATATGCCTTTAGTTGCCTTTGTAAAAGCAGGATCGTAGCCATCGTAAAACTTATACGATTCGTTAAATGTTGCCAAGTATTGATTCACAGTTTGTCGTGCCCATTTTGCTTGCGTTGGATTTACGGACAGCTCATTTTTCTCAATTGCTTTTTTTGTTGCGTCAATTTGTGATTTCAACCTTTCAAACTCCGAAGCTACTTCCGCTCCATCGCGCTGTTTCCCAATCCTTCTTTTCTGTTGAAAATCTATGATGATGCTGGCAAAAGGCAACAAATAAATGTTTTTCCTAAATTCTTCTGCGCTTAACTTTAAGTTTCTATCATCCGTTCTTATATCTCTTTTTAGCAAAATGTAATCTATTTTCTCATTAGCAGACAGCTTAGCAAAAGGCAAGTCCATTAATTTTTTCCCCCAGTCAGAATAAAAACTTTGCATCCTTAAACAATATTCTTCACTTTGCTTCAACCCATATTTTCTATTTAGCATATTTTTATCAGCCTGATATTGATTAATATAGGGTTGTAAAACACTAGCCTCATTATTAGGTAGGGATGGAGTTTTTTGCGCTTGAGCCTGCAAGCAAAGAATAAGCATCGTAAGAGAGAGAAGTATCTTCATCATTAAGTGTTAAGAAAAGTCCAATATAAGTAATGATTATCCTAATCCATATAAATTCATTTACTTTGTAAGCGATGAAAAAAATTATACTGATGGTAATGAGCCTTTGTGTAGCAAACATCAGCTTTGCTCAAAAGAAACTTATTCAGCGCATTTTCTCTAACGAAAAAGATACTACGCGTAAGGCTAGTTTCATGCCCATCCCTGTATTTGGATATGCTCAGGAAACTGGTTTTGAATTTGGTTTGGGCAGTATTTATTCATTTTATATAGATAAGAAAGACACACTTAACCGCAGTTCAAATTTTTTCGGTGCAGCTTCTTATTCTACCGAAAAAACCTACAATGTTACTTTACGTGGCGATGCCTGGACTAAGCGGAATGACTATCATTTCATTGGTGAAATGCGTTTTAGAAACATGCCCTTTAATTTTTATGGAATTGGCAATAATACATTACATCGTGATGAAGACAAATTGGTGCAGCGAATGCTAAAACTTCAGTTTGATGCAGAGAAAGCATTTGCAAGAAATACTTATACAGGAGTTTCTTTGGGGTTTGAGAACTATAAATTTACAGACAAAGAAGTAGGTGGAATTTTTAATAATAGCCTGCGTGATAAAGATGGTGGTTCTGTATTTTTTATAGGCGTATCGCAAAGTTATGATACACGAAATTCAAACAATTATCCTACTAAAGGCTTCTTTGGACGCATCAGCTATCAATATGCGCCGTCAATATTTGGTGGAGACAACTTTACAGGAAGCCAAATCAAGGTAAATGTTCGTAATTTCTGGTCGTTGGCTCCGAAAGTAGTTCTAGGAGTACAAGCACTATACCACACCGTGCAAAGCAACAATACTTCTTTCTATTTGCTACCACAAATGGGTAACGACGAAATGATGCGTGGTTATTATGGTGGGCGCTATAGAGATGAAAACCTATTGGCGGCACAAGCAGAAATCAGGTATAGATTTATGGAGCGATTAGGAATCGTCTTTTTTGGAGGAGCTGGAAAAGTCTTCGCAAACGAAGAGATGGCATTATTAAGAAATTTCAAACCTAACTATGGAGTTGGTGGACGCTATTTCTTTGATCCGGCAAAAGGCCTTAGTGTACGTTTAGACTACGGAGTAGGTGAAAAACGTCCAGATGAAAAGCGTCAAAGTGGGTTCTATATCAGCTTTGCCGAATCTTTTTAGTCACTTAAATAAGATAAGCCGACCTAACAAATAATGTTTTCAAATAAGATCGCTCGTGTGGAACATGTTATAAAAAAGCTATCTTTAATTAAATGAAAGCCCACCTTAGAATTATATTGATCACCTTTTTTATCCTACCAAAGCTATTATTTGGTCAACATGAAGGCATTGGCGTCAACGACACGCTTTCTGTAGCTGATCACGCACAAATTCATCAATATAAAGCCAAGAAGTTAATTATCCCAGGTGTGCTGATCTGTTACGGCGTATTGAGCTTAACTTATGCCCCTTTAAAGGAACTCAACAGCTCTACCCGATACGAAATTAATGAACACACACCCGAAAATTTCGCACTTGACAATTTCACACAATATGTACCTGCCGCTGCTGTTTATGGGCTAAATGCTTTAGGTATAAAGGGAGAGCATAACTTAGCAGATCGGACCATCATCTACGCGATGGCGAGTATCATTTCTACGGGAATTGTTGTTCCGCTCAAACGCACTGTCAAAGAAGTACGTCCAGATTACTCAAATGACCAATCATTTCCGTCGGGGCATACCACTACAGCCTTTGCATCGGCTCAGTTCATGTTTCGCGAGTATCAGCACAAAAACGTTTGGTTAAGTTTATCAGGCTACCCCTTCGCAATTTTTACTGGTGTTTATCGCACACTAAATAATAGGCATTGGGTGGGTGACGTTGTTGCTGGTGCTGGCTTTGGGATTCTTTCGACAGAAGCTGCTTATTGGCTATTCCCTCATGTTAAAAGAATGCTACAGAGAAAAGACATTAACAATTTGCAGCTCTACCCCATCTATCAGCAAAAAACCTATGGTTTAAATCTCGTTAAAACCTTCTAAAGTATGGCGCAACAATTCGAAAAGCATTTTGTAAACCGTGTTGGTTGGCTTCGAGCATCAGTTTTGGGAGCAAATGATGGCATTTTATCTACAACTAGTATAGCTATTGGTGTAGCAGCAGCAAGCACGGATAGAAACACCATAGTGTTAGCGGCACTGGCAGGCTTAGTCTCAGGTGCATTATCTATGGCTGCAGGCGAATACGTATCCGTAAGTTCGCAGGCCGACACAGAAAAATATGATTTAAAACGGGAACAAGATGAATTGAATACCATTCCTGATGAAGAACTGACGGAATTAGCAAACATATATCAGACACGCGGCTTAACACCAGAACTAGCAATACAAGTAGCCCAGCAACTAACGGCGCATAATGCATTAGAGGCCCATGCGAGAGATGAGTTAGGCATCAATGAAATTACGGTAGCTAAGCCCTTGCAAGCTTCACTAGCCTCGTTTGCTTCATTTGCCGGAGGTGCAATACTTCCATTTTTAGTGGCGTTACTTGCGCCTACAAAAAAAATGGTCTACTTTCAGTATGCTTTCGCCATTTTGTTTTTAACGATTTTAGGCGCCGTTGCCGCAAAAGCTGGCGGCACTAAAGTTTGGCTTTCGGTTGGCAGAATTTGCCTTTGGGGAACAATTGCCATGGCCATTACAGCGGCTGTCGGTCATTTGTTTGGTGTAAACGTATCTTAATTCGAAGTGTAATGAAGAAATTTTTAATCATTTTTTTGTTTATCCCAGTTTTTGCTTTTGCACAAGATCCAAGTTCAAAAGAAATAGGGGATTGGGTTAAGCAAGCTCAAAATATAGAAATCATCAGAGACAAATGGGGGATAGCGCACATTTATGGCAAAACGGATGCAGATGCAGTTTTTGGAATGATGTACGCACAATGCGAAGACGACTTTAAGCGCATAGAACTCAATTATATTGAAAAATTGGGTAGGCTTTCGGAAATTCAAGGTGAAATAAGCCTATTTAACGATTTACAAGTTAGGCTATTGATAGACAGTACGCAAGCGATTAACGATTATAAAAAGGTCGAGCCTTGGTTAAAAAAACTGCTAGATGCATATGCAGACGGCATCAACTTTTATCTTTATAAAAACCCAAAAGTTAAACCCGAATTACTCACCAAATTCAAACCTTGGTATCCATTTCTTTGGACTGATGGTAGTATAGGCGCCATCAATACGGGTGATCTAACCTTAGCAGAACTAAAAAGTTTCTATACAAAAGAACATTTGGTTACCAGTTACATCCCAAAAGTTCGTGACCAATTTAGTGGCTCCAATGGATTTGCTTTTGCACCTAAGGTGAGTAAAACAGGAAATGCTATGCTTTATATTAACCCGCATACCACCTTTTATTTCAGACCCGAGATACATGTGCACAGCGAAGAAGGATTGAATGCCTACGGAGCTGTAACTTGGGGACAGTTTTTCATCTACCAAGGTTTTAATGATTTTTGTGGATGGATGCATACCTCTAACAACGTAGACGTCGCAGACACGTACATTGAGAAGATCACTAAATTTAATAAAACCACCTATTACACTTTTGACAAAAAGCTATATCCGATAGGGAAAAAAAATATTGAGATTAAGTACTTAGATAATGGCACTTTAAAAACTAAAAAATTCGAAACTTACTACAGCCATAATGGGCCTATAATGGCAGTTAGGAATGGCAAATGGATTAGTCTAAAACATCAGAACCAAAACCCACAAAGCCTACTGCAAAGTTGGATTCGTACTAAATCTAAAAGTTTTGAGGATTATCAAAAGGCGATGGACCTAACCGCTAATGCCTCTAATAATACGGTGTACGCAGATGCCAATGGCAACATTGCATATTGGCATGGCAATTTCATTCCAAAACGTGATACGGCTTATAACTGGAGCCAGCCAGTAGACGGCACAACCTCTGCCACGGCTTGGCAAGGTCTCCATCCTGTCAGCGAGACTGTGCACATTTACAATCCGAGTAATGGTTGGCTGCAAAACTGTAACTCCACTCCTTTCACCGCGGCCGGGGTTAACAGTCCGAAGAAAGCTAATTATCCTGCTTATATGGCTCCAGATGGCGAGAACTTTAGAGGCGTTGCTGCACTTCGATTATTGAACAAACCAACTAAGTATGATTTGGATGATGTGATCGCGATGGGCTACGATACTTACTTACCTGCTTTCGAAGTATTGATACCAGCATTGGTAAAAGCGTACGAACAATTGCCTGTTGGACATCTGCAAAAAGCCAGTTTAAAGGAACCTATCGCGGAGTTAAAAAAATGGAACTACTATTCATCTAGCACATCTGTGGCAACAACGTTGGCTATGGAATGGGCACCTCGTTTAAGCAAAACCATTCAAAATGTATATGTTGACCAAGGTGAAAAAGACCAAGTAGAAAAAACTATAGAATTCGTTAAAACAGCAAAAACAGAAGCCTTGCTTCAGCCATTAAAAATTACCATCGAAGATTTGAACAAGCGCTTCGGCAAATGGCAAATGCCTTGGGGAGAAGTTAATCGTTTTCAACGCACAACTGGAGCAGTCAACGAGAAATATGACGATACTACACCTAGTATTCCAGTAGCTTTTGGTTCTGCACTTTGGGGACAACTACCATCTTATCGTAGCAACCAATTCGGCACTAACAAACGTTATGGCTACAGTGGTAACAGCTTTGTTTGTGCAGTAGAATTTGGTCCAAAGATAAAGGCAAAATCTATTTTAGCCGGCGGCAATAGTGGCGACCCTAATTCAAAACATTTTAATGACCAAGCGGAAATGTACAGCAAAGGCGAGTTTAAAGAGGTGCTTTTCTACAAAGAAGATATTTTAAAAAACGTTGAGAGAACATATAAGCCTGGAGATTTATAAATAGGTATCACCTTATTGGGGAAGGATGAGTAACTAGAAACGATTATCTGAAATAATTTTTAGTTATATATCTATTATTTTTCAAATCTATTTCAATTACCTCTGCTTCTATTTTCAAATTATTCTCATCTTTCACATAGCCTAGATAAATAGTAACCATTTTGTTCAAATTATCTAAGTGAATAACCTTACCCTTCGCTTTATACTTCTCTATATCTAGCTCAGCTTTACCGGACAGCAACATACTTTCTAAAACTGTATTTACTATTACAGAATCTGAAGCTTGGTAGCGCATTTTAGAGATAGATACATCTTTACTAAGTTCTAAGTCACCCACCTTACCCGGACCTAAAACTACCTTTGGAAGCATATTATCATTAGGCACGACATATTCATAGTTTACGAATTTATTCTTACTAGCATCATAATTGACCAAGCTGTACTTCTTTACTTCACCATTTCGTAGATAGATCGTCACATCTTTTGCAGTAACCTTACCTCCGCGTCGATCTAAAAGCGCCTTACTTGCCTCTAACTTGACACCATTAACCGTTAACACGGCATCATCTAAATTTATAATATCTGGTTTTGAGGATCCATCCGCCCTCACAGCCGAAATCACCTTGACATAGGGCACTAATTTATCCTCATTCGATCCCAAAGCTTCACTGGAAATAGACTTAGTAGTGTATTTTGAGCTTGCAACCTTGCTTTTACCAACATTTGGAAGAATAGCTGGTTCTTCACCAAACCAAAATACATAATCGTCAACACCAACACCTTTTACATCATAATAATTACCCCTACCAACACCTTGTTTAACGCTCAGGTTCTGGGTAAATCCAGAAACAAATTTCTTAGCTTGGTCTAAAGTGTATAAATTTTTATTTATCAAAAACTTCGCAGACATTCCCTTCTCCAAAAGCGCATTCATTTTTTTACCCTTCGGAGACTTCACATAAATCATCGAAGCCATATCACCACCTGCCAGCTTTATGCTTTCAGTTTGTATAAATGAATACTGAGCTTGGTATAATACATCTCCCTTTATTGTTTTCAACTTAGATATTGTATAGCATGGTGTATAAAGATCTTTCAATATTCTACCTTTAACATCCATCACTTTAAGTCCATCTACTCTACCCGACAAGGTTATCAGCATTTCTTCGCCAATCTTAAAACTGGCAAGCTTTGCTATGTTAAATACAGGAATAATCCTTTTCCATACTCGAATCGTATAACCTCTCCTACCTCAGTTTTTTCAACAGCTTTAACTTTAGCTCTCAACTCCTTGTCAAAAAAATTATCTTCTAAGCTAGATAAGTCACTCGTTGAGTTACTTTCATCTTCATTCTGAAAATTAATTGCTTTGTTATTATCAATATTAACCTCTACTACTTTCACCGTAAATCCCCAGATTAAGCCTAAAACTACAGGCGCAACCAATAAATACATTAACTTTTTCATATTCTTAGATTTAGAGTTGAATAACATTTTAATGCGCTCCTTTACCGGGCTTTTAACGAAATTGTGAACCAGTAAGGAGCTATTTTGACCTACAGCGAGCTTAAGCAGCAGTGAAGCGTATTCTTTTGAACCAAAATTAGTTGAGGTAGCCTCGTCGGCTTCAAATTCGTGTACTTGCTCCAAAGCCTTATCCCATAAGTAAATTACTGGATTAAACCATAGCACAGCCTTCGCAAGCATCAAAACTATTTTATCTATAGAATGATATTGTTCGGCGTGAACTTTTTCATGCTGTAATAAAATATCCAATTCGTTTTCTGCTAAGTTTCGTCCATCAATAAATGCATAATTAAAAAACGAGCAATTTGTAAATCCCTTTGCATTACTTACCAATTTAAGACCATTTGCTGGAATCGATTTTTGCTTGATATGCTGAAGAAGAAGTATTAATTTCCATAAACTTGCTGATAAAATAAAAGTCGCAATAAGAATGTAAGCATATGAAGTCAATGCCAACCAATCTATCGCTTCTATTTCCCCAACCTGTTTTCCTTTATCTACAAAAGATTGTTTTGTACCTAGCGACTGAATTTCAGTTGTGGAAAAATCATTCCGTTCTTCTAGGATTAACGGCGCTTTTACAACTTCTCTTTCTATAGTAAATTGCAGCGACGGTATAAGGAAACTTGCAACCAAGGTTACCAAAAGATAGAACCTGTTAAGCTTAAAAAATGTCAGCTTTTGCAGTACCAAAATATAGAAAGCAAAAAATAACACTAAGCATGCACTTGCTTTCAGCAGGTAGTCGAAAATTTCCATACTAAGCGTTTTTGTTGATTAATGCTCTTAGCTCCTCAATATCGGCTTCGCTCAACTTTTCTTGCTTTACCATGAAAGACAGCAAACTTTTAGGCGAATTATCAAAATAGCCAGCAAATAATTTAGAGAAGCTGGTCTTGGCGTACTCCTCTTTACTGATGGCGGGAAAGTATTCATAGGTTTTTCCGTAAGCTTTATAATTTACATAACCTTTTTTCTCTAATAATCTTACAATAGAGGAAATGGTATTATAAGGCGGTTTAGGTTCATCATCTATTTCTTCGATGATATCTTTCACGAATGCATGTTCTATTCTCCATAGAATCTGCATGATCCGTTCTTCAGCTTTGGTTAACTCTTCCATAAACTAAAGTTATAACTGATTTTTCAGTTATACAACTAAAAAAATCAGTTGAAAAGATAAAACACTAAAAATCAGTATGATATTTTTAAGAAAGTAAACCTGCCACCGCACTTATAGTTAAAGCTACAATGCAGGTATTGAAAATAAAAGAAATTATAGAGTGTGCTAAAGTAAGCTTTCTCATTTCTCTAGAAGTGATATTGATATCTGAAACTTGAAAAGTCATGCCAATAACAATGGAGTGATAAGCGAAATCGATAAAACTAGGTTCTTCGTCATTTGGAAACTGCAATCCCTTCTTGATTTCTCCGCCTTGCACATCGTAATACAAATGAGCGTAACGTGAGGTGTAAATGGTATGCAACAAAAACCAGCTCCCAAACATACCTAGCATACTCAAAGTTACGTCTACCCAACTGCTCGTATTCGCCGCATCTCTAGTTTTTGCCAATAGAATAAAAACCGCCAGTAAACCTCCAAAAGCCGATAACAACACAATTAAGAACATGATGGGCCTACCTCCATCTTCAATTGCGGCATGTTGCTTTGTCTGACTTACCGATGCGGTTAAGAAGGAATACCAACTTATACCCATTTGTACCAAACAAAAAACAACCCATGCAAACATGAGCTGACTGATTAAGCCCAAAATAAATTTCCCAGCGCATATAAAGCCTAAAATTGCGATAACAAGACTGATAGACAAATGTGTCAAAGCCTTTAATTTTTGCAACTTGTTTAATGCTCTGCTGCTCATTAATATCTCAATTTAAAATGCTCCTTAGCTTGCCCTTTCCTAAAGTAAACCAAACCGATCCAAAACAAATCGACAGTGATAGTAACCCGCGGATGATTCTTAATTTCCGACCAAGCTTGCTTCATCCCTTCGCTCCAATAAATATCATCAAAAATAAGTAAAGTATTTTCTGTAATTTTTGGTAGGCACCAATTGAAATAATTGAGTGTAGCTTCTTTAGTATGGTTCCCGTCGATATAAACAAAATCTAGTGTTTCCCTTTCGTCAATAGCTCTTGGAAGGATATCATTGAAATTACCTACTTGTAACTCTACATTATTTAGATACAGGTCCTGGAAGTTTTGATGGGCAACTTCTGCAGTTTGAGGGCAGCCCTCGATGGTTAAAACATTAGCTTGTGGCTTGGCCTTTGATAAATAAGCAGAAGTAATACCCAAACAAGTACCCAATTCTATCATATTACCAGGTTGATGATTGGCAGCCAAACGATAAATGAGCTGAGCCAAGCGAGGCGATTTCAGCGCATTCTTAGCGATTTGAGAAACCTTTTTAGTGCGATTTTTGTTGAGATGAGAACCTGCACCCAAATCGGTTACCGTAATGGAACGTTGGTCATTCAAAAGTTTTTTTCGCTGTGCTTCGATTTCTTTGTAATCATTTTTTACAGAAAAATCGTAAATTACCTCATCTGCGAGCTTATAAACGAATGGTGAGTGCGTACCATGTCTGGTTTTGGCGGTGAACTGATGTTTAAGGTAATCGGCGAAAAATTGTAGAACCATTTTTTTATAAAGTGAAGGGTAAAAGTAAAAAGTTTAACGTAGAAAGCGAAAAGTAGCGTAAGCAGTAATAACGATTTTAGAGCTTGAAGGTTTGAATTGGACGTTTTTTAAAAGGTTTTTGTCAAATAAATCCGTACCGATTGGCGTAATTTTGTCACGTCATTTCGACGAAGCATGAGGAGCTCTCTGTTTATCACAGCTACTGCTTAAGATTTCTCCCTAGCGTTCGAAATGACGAGGAATCGAAAACAATAAGATTGACAATGGAAACTAGTTCTGCGTTTCAAAAAATATAAAATAAGTAATTGTTATAGAAAGATATAGCAAATGAGAGAGTCTAGTAATGTTAAGGAAATAGATGCACTGGTTAAATTGTTGGATGACCCCGATAATGAGGTTTTTTCGCATGTGCAAGAGAAGTTGTTAGCGTATGGCAATGATGCGATTTCGTATTTGGAAACCGCTTGGGAGAACTCCTTAGATACCATGCTGCATGAGCGTATTGAAAATATTGTGCATACCATACAATTTACGAATGTAAAACAAGACCTTAATTTATGGTATCAAAGTGGGGCTTTCGATCTGCTACAAGGTGCGATAATCATCAACAGATATCAGTTTCCTGACTTGGATGAGCAAGTGATTATCAACCAAATTGAAGAAATAAAACGAGAGATTTGGGTTGGTTTGCAGTATGAAATGAGTTCTATTGAAAAAATTAAACTCATTAATCATGTTTTTTACAGTCAGTATGGTTTTGTAGGAAATACCAAAAACCACCACGATCCACAAAATTCTTACTTAAATCAAGTATTAGAGAGTAAAAAAGGAAATCAGATTTCGTTAGCTATTATCTATTCGACAATTGCGCAAAAGTTGGATATTCCAGTTTACGGAGTGAATTTACCGCAGCATTTCATCTTAGGCTATATTGATGAAAGTAATCCAGACCGTGAACATGCGGTACTGTTTTACATTAATGCTTTTAACAAAGGCGCTATTTTTGGAAAGCATGATGTAGATCAATTCTTACGTCAGCTGAATTTAGAGCCACAGCCAGGCTTTTACGCACCTTGCAGTAATGCAGAAATTGTTCGTCGTATCATTAGAAATTTGATTTCAGCTTACGAGAATTTAGGCGCTACAGAAAAAGTTGAAGAGCTGAAGCAAATGCAGGATATTTTATCGGAAAGTAATAATTAATGATCGAGCTTGAAAATGCTAACAAAGCCATTTGCTTTGGAGAGATTTTATGGGATAATTTGCCATCTGGACGATCGGCTGGTGGTGCTCCAATGAATGTTGCTTATCATTTAAGGAAGTTAGGAGTTGATGCTTCGCTGGTAAGTAGAGTTGGTGACGATCAAGCAGGCAAGGAATTGGTTGAGTTCGTTTCTTCTATCGGAATCCCTGCTGAAAATATACAGGTTGACTCCCATCATAGCACTAGTGAAGTAATTGGCACTTTGTTGGCTAATAACGAAATGAGTTATGATATCGTATTTCCCTCCGCTTGGGATTATATTACTGATCAATATCATTTTGAAAAGCAAGTAGCAGCCGCTGATGTTTTTGTTTTTGGCAGTTTAGCAGCTAGAAATGAAGCGAGTAAAAACACACTATTGGCGTTATTAGAACACTCTAAATTTTCTGTTTTCGATGTGAATTTAAGACCTCCACATTACAACGAAGAAACAATTAGCCAACTACTTAGCAAAGCTGATTTTGTCAAATTGAATGAGAACGAAATTGTAATTTTAGGAGATTGGTTTACATCATTTAAAAGCGAAGAAGATGTGGTTAAAGCGCTAATGGAACAGTTTGAGCTTACGGAGCTCTTAATTACCAAAGGCGCTGACGGCGGCACCTATCATAACACTTCACAAAGCATCAATTACAGTGCACAAAAAATTGAGGTAGTTGATACCGTGGGCAGTGGAGATAGTTTCTTAGCTGCTTTTTTAAGTAAAAAGTTAGCTGGCGAACCCATTACAGATTCACTGAACTTTGCGGCAAAACTTGCAGGCTTCGTTACTTCGCAGAAAGGCGCTTGCCCTAGTTACCATGTGGCCGATATAACGCTTAAATGACCTCGCTTTAACGCAATTGCTATGTAATGTAGAATTTCTTGCCGTCGGATTTTAATCCGTTTAAAGTATGGCTCACAAGCCCGCCGATAAGGCTTCGGGGATTACAAGTCCCGAAGAGCTGAGTTGCGAATAAAACTCAAATTTAATAATGCCAACGGCACAACCCTCTCTGCCCTGAGGGCATCTCTCCCAAAGGGAGAGAAAATAGAATCAACAACTCTCTCCCTCTGGGAGAGATGACGTAGCCAGAGAGGGCTCACAATCCTTAATTTCTAATAATCATTAGAGTCGATTATCTAGGCACTACAAAATCGCTCAAATAACTACATTCATAAGCTGCCTTTTTGTAATAGGCTGTTTGCCCATATTGTTGCTTCATTTCTGTGAAATAACGGTTATTAGCATTTACATGTGCAATTCTATTGTCCCTTTCGGTGTAACTTAGATCGTACCAATTATTAGCATTCAACGTTTGGCTTGATTTACTTTTTTGTTCACACTTAGCCAACATGAAAGTACATTTTGCTTTAAACTCAGCATCATTACTTAAACTACGTGCCTTTAAATACCATTTTTTAGCAGTTGCAGCCAATTTAAAATCTTGATCAAAAACATATTTCGCTTTTTCATAAACAGCGTAAGAACTCCAATCATAACTAATTAAAGACCAAGCATTGCCATAATAGCCAGTTTGGTAAACACCATTAGCCATTTTAAAATAATGTTGAGCTGCATTTTTTTTATCTGTACTTAGCAATTTTTCCAATCGAACCATTTCTTTAGCAAAAGACTTTTTATTGTACTTTTTAGCGGCGCTGGTATATTTTTTCGGATAATCGTTAATGGTAGTCTCAAATGGATCAGCATACAACTCTTTATCTTCATACCAATCACTAGGCGTTAAAAACTCGTAGTTAGCAGGTAATTTCTCAAAACATTTGAGTGCTTTTTGATATTGATGCTCACGCAAATAAGCAGTACCATACAATTCGTAGAAATCGTCTTTATTTAAGTTTGCAAGCTTATTATTTAACAACGCATCAAACTTGCCAGCACCTTTTTCGTTAAATCTCTTTTCTAACTTACCAAGTGTCGAAGAGCTTAAATAGTTTCGCCAAAACTCTAGTGATGCCCAACCCATGCCAACAGAAAAACTCTTTACACCAGCGACAGTATCGATATCTAAATCACCTTTTAGCATTAGTAATGCCGCTCTAGTGGTGTCACCCATTTTCATGTACGTTGGCACCAATAACTCCTGATAAAAATTTCTGGTCGTCGATAAAAATTTATTCTCTCTTTTCGAGGCAAAATAATCGTTTTCAGTTGCAGTAACCTTTGCTTTGCATTTTTCATCAAGCCATTTTAGCGTAGAGACCAAGTCGTTAGCATTAAAGGTTCCTTGCTTTATCTTTCTCGCATTTAACAACAAGTTGATAATTTGATATTGGTTTTGATATCTAGGTTTTAATGTCGATGGATTTAGTTTTTGCAATAAAGCCGTTGCAGCAACATCATCCTTTTTCAACCAGTTAAGGTAAGCAGCGCTGATGATTCCCAACTCTGGTTCGGGATACTTCTTTTCATCCGCCAGCTTCAAAGCAAAAGCCTTGGTAAGTTCCAGCTGAGATAAATGGTTGTTTTTTAGGTTGCTTCGAGTATCCGTATCATAATAATTGCTGGTAAATCCGCCAGGTTTATTAAAATCCCTTTCCAATTTATTGATTTCTCTTACCAATAAAGTCCCGTTCATTAAGTTATCAGGAATATAACTGTAAACCTTTCTTAATGCAGTTAAATCAAAATTGGGATTACCGAAACTTTTGATAGCAATCACATGTGCTTTTTCTTCGTCATTTTGTGCGAAAGCTAATACATCTGCGACGGCTGCCGACGTGTAATGGAAGTTCTTATAGGCTTGTACTCGCCTTTCGGGATTACTATTAAAAACCTTCGAGAACAAATACGCCGCTTCTGTAGGATCACCTGCGTAACGTACCGAACCAGCATAGACTGCCATTGCCCAACCTTTGGCTAAATCTGTTGAAGAAATAGGTTCAATATACTGCTTGTAAACAGCTTTGCAGGCCTCATAATTTTCTGCATAATGATATAGTCTAGCCGCTTGATATGCATAGCGGAGTTTTAAAAAAACATCTTTTTTGACTTCTGTTATTAGTTTCAACGCTTGCTGAGCTTTATCCATCATTTGTGCGGTATCTCTCACTACCGGATTCCAGGAATCGTAATTCGCTGTAGCTAAAGGCTCGCAACTTTTCGCGAAAGCAAAGTATTTTAGCGCATGCTTATTTTTAGCAAGTGCTTTGATGAAGGTATTGTCCTTCAAATCGGGAGATAATTGCTTTAAACTTTTCTTCGTTAAACTCGCTAAATTCACATTGGTTGCACTATCGCTTTCGTACATTACCCTTCGCACATCTTCCTTTTTTACGTTGAGATATTTTGCCCACTCCGCGCTATTCAAATCATATTCGTCAACTGTTTCTTCATCACGATAAAGATATTCCCATTCACTGAAATTGAACTGGTCGTAATCCTTGCCCTGCACATCATTATGGAAATAAGAAATGTAATAATCGTAGGGATCGATCTCGCCGCCACAGGCAACGTTCACTACGATTTCGCCAAAAAAAATGGTTAAAAAGCTAACGCAAAATATGATTGATTTCTTCCAGTTCATGTGTATTAAAATTTTTCAGTGTAGGCTCATCTAAATGATAAAACAATAAGTTAATAGTTTGACCAGATAAATATCGATTTAGATAAACAGCACTTTGTTTAATGTCTTCAAATTTACTTGCTTCAAATCTAATTTCATCATTTTTGTAGAGACCAAATTCTGGTAAATCTGTCTTTACAACGTATAATGCGTTAGTAGATTTTATGAAGTTTGATTTGATTTGCAGATCTTCAAATTTTAGTCGTTTAGAAATTCCCGCATAACTTTGGCTTCTAAATACTACTGCCCAAGAAAAAAGTGGCAAAGCTATATCTATTGGCATTGGATAATAACCCAGGTTTTTGTCCACGTACTTTTCTAATTCTTTAACATCTAGTATTGAGTTTTGCGTCCCATACTTCCGAAGATTTCCCATGTTATAACACATCAATAAAACTTTGTCCACTGGCGGAATACCGCTTTTCTCTTGGTTTTTCAGCTGGTGCAACCGTAGGGTTGATGAAATAGCTTTATTGCCTAAATGCTTCTTGACTTCTTCTAACAATGCAAAATAATTCGATCTGGTGGTTGCCGTCCAGTCGCAGTCTATTTGCAGTTCAGCATAGCTGGATTTGCCTGCTTGTTTAACTTTTCCATGTACAAAAGCTACGATGTTTTTAGCCAGCTTCTCTATTTGCACATCATTAATTTCTTTGAGTATATCGTTAACGATAAAAACAACCGGCACCAGCTCTAAATTAGAGGGTATTGGGTCTTTAAATTTTATTGGTGCTACTGGAGCAATTTCCCCGTTAAGGTTTCGATCTATATCTAAAATCCGTACAAATAGCTTTTTACTTTTGGCAGCTTGGAGGTAGCTTTGCTCAACCGTATTAGTTTGGTATACGGTCTTCCAATAGTAAAAGCCAGTATTTACCTCACGTTTTTGTTGACAGCCTATTGATAGAATTATAAAAAGCACCCAAAGAACCGAATCGAGCTTTACTATTTTACATTTCATTGTGATTGTAAAAGTACTTAAATTAGCGTTGTAAACATGATAAACAAAGTGAGTTAATGCTAAGCTACGTTTGAAATAAGTTGATTTGTATTTAAAATATTTTTAAAAAAAAAGCTCGCCGCCGCTTGGGCTCTTACTTTTTGACCGCAAAAAGTAACAAAAACTCTCGGTTGCCTATTTTTCTTTCAAAGGAAGTGCTTTGGCTTATCGGCTAAATCCGAAAAATAGGAGACCGAAATTTAGCTAAACGGAGATTTGAAGGGCTATCGCTATCAAAATGCTTATTTCTTTATGTCAAACTCACATTAAATAGCCAGTAAAGGATTAGAATTACATGAACTTAAGAAAATAGTCCCATTTTAGGGGATTTAGGGGTATGAGAGCAGTTTTACAAAGAGTGACCCAAGCGAGTTGCAAGGTTGATGGAAAAATTACCGGAGAAATCACCAATGGCTTTTTAGTTTTATTAGGTATTGAAGATGCTGACACGCAAGAAGACTTGGTATGGTTAGCACAGAAAATCGCCAATATGCGCATTTTTGGAGATGAGAACGACTTGATGAATAAATCGCTAGCGGATATTAATGGAAATATTCTGCTAATTAGCCAGTTTACGCTGTTTGCCGCAACAAAGAAAGGCAATAGACCAGGTTTTACTCGAGCTGCCCGACCAGATAAAGCCATTCCACTTTATGAGGAAATGAAAAAGCAATTAAGCCAATTGATTGACAAGGAAATACAATGCGGCATTTTTGGTGCAGACATGAAAATTAGCTTACTAAATGACGGTCCAGTTACGATTGTGATAGACACGAAAAATAAGGAATAAAGAGATTGACAATTTTAGATTTCCGAATTACGATTGAAATAAAATTTTAAAACAAAAACCGCCCCGATGTTAAAGTCGGGGCGGTTTTTTGTATTGCGTTAAGTTAGGCTAGTATGCTCCTAAATAGAAACTGCCTGATTGATTTTTAAGCTTAGCACCTTTGGTAACTGTTTTAGTTTTTGTGTTGATGATGTACAAATTACCATCTAAACCATTTGGAGTTAGAGGAACATAAGCATTATCACCAACAACACCAATATTTTGGAACTGACCAAATGTACCTGTAATAGCAGTTACACCAGTTGTGGTATTTGCTGATCTTCCAGAGAAACCTATATCAGATTGATTTTCTGTGGTTAATCTAATAGCTGTTTTAGCATTTAAATCTATCAAAGCTAAGTAACCACCTTGTACACCCGTCTCTGTAAACAACACCAAACCAACTCCATCTTTAATGTATCTCCAAGCGCTAATTGCTACGTTATTCGCTGTACCTAAAGCAGTTTTCAGGTTAAAATTGTAGTTATTATCATACTCATTAGTTGATGCATTAATGCGTAAAATCTGAGATCCAGATGTTGCAGTTGCTTGATAAACATTACCATCTGCACCAACATATTGGGTCATTGTACGGTAAGAATGGTTATTCACTTTACTAACGTTTGGATCAACAAAAATTAGTTTTGGGTTGGTTAAAGAAGGGTAATCAACCACTAACGTAGCTGTACCTAATTCTCTTGTTCCACTAGCCCAAACTTGAGTAGGTGTAGCAGTAGTACTCATTGTGGCTATTGCAGCTGGGTTTGTTCTTGAGAGGTTACAACCGATAAAAATTTTCGTTTTTGCTGCGTTCAAGATGGGCACATCAATACGTCCAATTTGATAACCAGCTTTTGTTTGCTCTGCAGTAAAAGGAATAGTAAATTCTGTTTGACGAGTTATTTGCGGATCATTTAAATTCAACACGGCAATTTTAGCAGTACTTTTTACATCAACAAATGTTGCACCAGCACCAGTTGTAGAGCCTGTAATTACCGCTGAAGCAAAAACACCAACACCAATACCATCGGCAGCCACTACCCAACGAGGTGAGGTACCCAAAATTGGCTCTGTATTTACTTCTTCGCGAGTATCTATGAAGTTCTTTTCGCCTTCTACTTTATATTTGTTAAAGATACCACCATCAGTTCCTGTGTATTGAATGTTATAAAGAAAGTTCCCTTTTGAAGAACCTTGTACTCGGGCGGTACGTTGAGATCTCAAAACGTAACCGTTACTAACTGCATTTACTTCGAAGTTAGGATTTGCAGCTTGCTCAAGTGTAATTGCATAAGCTCTTGTACCACCATTTCCTGCTGTACCTTCCGCATCTGGGAATGCTGCCGTTAAGGTGATAAACTTTCTTTCCCAAACATCTGGTCCTGAAATGGGAGCATCGTCAGAACTCCCACTTTTTTTACAACCAGTTAAAGCGCTAAGTGCAAATATAGATCCCAAAAGTGCTGTTTTAATAAAAGTATTTCTCATTTTTCTTACTTATTTAAGTTATTTATAGCATAATTTAATTTGATATATAAAGCTCTTCCTGGCTTTTGAACGCCAAAATTGTCATACACTTCTGCATTCAATACATTTTTAGCATCGAAGCTTATTACCAAGTTTCCTTTCGGAACTCGATAGCTTGCACCTAAATCGTGCGCAAATTGTGTAGGTGTCATGAAGTCGTCTACTTTATACCAGATAGTACTAAATGGGGCTACATAGCCAGCGTTGTAATACACATTTAGGCTAGATTTTTTTTGAATAACATCTCTAAAACGGTATTGGATATTACCATTTACAGTAAAGAATGGTTCGTTAGGCACTTGAAAATTGTACAAGCTATTTCGATTTCCCCTTTCATCACTCTCTTCCTTAAATAAAGAGTTAAATCTTGAGAAATTTAGCATTGCGTTTAGTCTGTTGTTGTAGATATAATTAATCTCCGCTTCAAAGCCCAAGGTCTGCGTTTTTGATAAATTCACAAACTGCGTCACCTGAATATCTTCTATTTGATTTTCTCTACCTGGAATAACTGGATCTGTACGTGTTTGCTGAATAATCTTGTCATATCCATTTCTCCAGAAGGCATTTGCGTATAAAGAGAAACGATGTTTGGTAGATAAATCGAAACCATAACGTCCACCTAAATTATAATTGATGGCTAGCTCTGGTAAAATATCTGGATTTGCTAACAAGTTATTTTCTGGCTCGCCCAAAATATGACGATCTGTAGGCATGATGAACGATTTTTCCGCGGAGAAGATCACAAAGCCATTATTTATCGGCTCGTAAGAAATAGTACCTCCAAAACCTTTGTTATCTCGTTGAGTTGTGTTGTTTTCATATGCCAAAACACCATTATCTTCACTTCGAGGAATTCTTTGATCAGTTTGATATACGGCATACTTTCCAAAAAGATTAGTTTTTACTTTTCCTTTTAAAAGAACCGACTCATAATTTACAGCAAAAATGTTAGTCGTGATTACGTTTTCAGTAACCCACTTATCTTTTGTTGGATCTAGAAGATCTTTATCATTTCTTCCCGATCTTTCGAAGTTGTGATTTAAAGAAACGCGGTGACCTTCTACAACATCGTAAGACAAGTTAGATCGCACATTTGAAATAGTTCTATCACTATGGTTCATTACAGCTCGTCCTTGCTGCCCCATTCCAGGCTCATAAGGCAATGGCTTAATCTCGCCATTAGCATTTGGTGGTGCCAATAATAATTCCAGCTCGTCGCTACCGCTACCTTCTCTACTCCAATTATATTTTCTACTTACAGTATCTTGTAAATATGTGCTACGCATACTGTGCACAGCATTTACATTTAATCCCAAACCTTTAACAAACAAATTTTGCTTCGCATAATTTAAGCTTACTACGTGAGCTTCGTATTCATTAAACCTCCCTAGGTATGGTCTGGTCATTGTTAACCCATGGGGGATATCTTTGTATGAATCTGAAATATTGTAGCCAACAAAGAACTGATCTGCCAATTTCACATCGGTAAAACCTATTTCAAACCTGCCGCCAACTGTTCTAAATTCATCGTTTGGTCTTCTAGCTCTATTGTATCTTACAATTCTAGAATTACTCAATGTGTATTTAGAGAACTTGCCCCACATCTCGTAATTATTATCCGAATGGCTATAAAATCCAGAAGCACGGACTGTTAATCCATTTTTTGGATTGCGGTACATTCCACCCAAATCTGCTCTGTAGGTATTAAACGAGCCATAAGATGCCGATGCAGTAATATTGTTTGCAGAAGCATCTTTCTTCATGATTACGTTAATGGCACCGCCAATGTAGTTACCACTCAAATGCGCAGGAAGAACACCTTTGTAAACCTCAATACGTTCAATCATTGACGGCGGAATAGTATTTAAGTTAAAAGATGATCCATAGGTAGACATAGGAATTCCGTCTAGAAATAAACCTATCGTACTGCCAGACATTCCATTCAAATTATATTCAATTGGAGCCCCCTCTCCTCCATTTTGCCTTACTCTAACACCTACAGTTCTATCTAATAATTCGTTTGTAGTTAAATTTCGTAATGAAGCTTCTTTGGTCTCGATAATGGCAACAGCAAATCCGCTCGTTTCTATTTTTTTCTTTTCCGTTTTACCCGTAACGGCAACCTCATTCAATATACTATTGTCCTTAGCCTTCGCAGAAACGTTAATCGTACTCTCTGGCTTATTTATAGTAATTTGCTGTTTCTTTGTCACCACTTCCATAGAGCCTACTTCCAAAGTATAACTGCCATAGGCGATACTTTTAAAAGAGTAATTACCTTTTTCGTCTGTGATCGTCTGCTTATCTAGGGATTTGATGCTAACTACAGCACCTATAACTGGCTCGCTATTTTCCATTGTTACCTTACCAGAAATGCTTCCTGATTGGGCGTTGACAATAGAATTGAATACTAGTGCAACCAAAAACGACAGTAATAAATGCTTCATCTTCCTTAATATTTTTTACTTTTCTATTTAGAAGAAGTCTAAATAAATGTAAATTGCGGCAAATATAGTAGCCAGCATTTTTTAAGAATGACATCATACGAAAATTTATCGACGCAAAAAGAAAAAGCAACAACACTGAGTCTAAGTACTTTCGTATCGTCTACGCACGCAGGTAAATCGTCTGTTTCAAGAAATCTACAGCTTGACAAATTCATTTTCAAGAAATTTTTAGCAGAAGAAATTGGTTCCAATCCGATCACTATTTCAGCTGACCAAAATATACTGCTCATTCAGTTCTGTATTAAAGGCTGTAGTAATTTCAATAACTCTGCACAAAGGAAACCAGCCATCTTTAAACAAGCAGAATACAATATTCTATACCTTCCAAAGAAAGAAACCACCACGATCATTAATACCGAAGACTGCGATCTCGTACACGTTTATTTAGGAGAGAAATTCTTCTTGCAGTACCTATCTAGAGATTATGGCGTTCCCATGTATAATTTATTCGGTATTGGGAAACTGTTTCAGAGCAACCTCTATCTTACTCCTAAACTAAAAAGCATTTTAGCTGACATAGAAGCATGTGATTTCGGAGGAAATCTAAAGAATTTATATACTAAAGCAAAAATTATTGAGGTGCTTAGTCTGCAGTTGGCACAATACGAAGAAGAGAAAATCATTCCCTCTACCCTAAAAGCTGTAGAAGTAGAAAAAATGATATTGGTGAGAGAGCTCATAGAAAGCGACCTGAGCAGTTCCCCAAGTATATCTTCCTTAGCTAGAGCCGCTGGCACTAACGAGCAATATTTAAAAAAGCATTTCAAGCTCCTGTTTGGCAGCACAGTTTTCGGGTATATGATTTCCTGCAAAATGGAAAAAGCCAAAGAAATGTTACTCACAGGCAAATACAGGATCACCGAAATTTCTGAAGTAGTAGGTTACAAACATGCTACACATTTCACCAATGCATTCAAAAAATTCTTTGGTTATTTGCCGCAAACCCTAAAAGCCACCAAGATTTTCTTCGGCACTTACCTATCGGTGGGCTTTGAGTTAGAAGCAATGGAAATATTGATGATGGTTTAATTTAGGTTAATTGTTGATTTGGTTAATCGGTTAATTGTCTAATATCGCGGAAATTCTGAACTTATCTTTCTATTACATCTTGGAGAATTGTAAACTGACTACTGTCAACTGATAACTGTTTCCTTATATTTGTTCATGACCATTACCGAAGCACAAGAAACTATAGACCGTTGGATTAATACCACAGGCATCCGTTATTTTAACGAATTAACCAACACCGCAATTTTAATGGAAGAGGTGGGTGAAGTAGCTCGCATTATGGCTCGCAAATACGGCGAACAGTCTTTTAAGAAAAGTGACGAAGAGGTAAACCTAGCCGATGAAATGGCCGATGTACTTTTTGTATTGATGTGTTTGGCAAACCAAACAGGCATTAATTTAGACGAAGCTTTGGTGAAAAATCTGGAGAAAAAATCCATCCGCGATGCAGAAAGGCACAAAAATAATGAGAAGCTTAACCCCTAAATCCCCTAAAGGGGACTTGTATCGATAGCAACTATGTGTGGCATTCCCACTTTAGGGGGCTAGGGGGTTAATTCCCTTTTAATCTTTGCCGCAACCTCCGCCAATTTTTCTTGGCTCAATTTCAATTTTGGGTTAGCAAAGTTCATATCATTCATCGTGTTGATAGGAATCAAATGCACATGCGCATGAGGCACTTCCAAACCAATTACAGCAACCCCAACCCTGTCGCAAGGATAAGCCTTTTTAATACCGGCAGCTACTTTCTTGGCGAATAGCATTAAACCTTGGTACAGATCATCTTCGATATCGAAAATATAATCCACTTCTTTTTTGGGTATTACCAAAACATGTCCGTAAACCAGGGGACTGATATCCAAAAATGCCAAAAACTCATCCGTTTCAGCTACTTTATGTGCGGGGATATCGCCTGCTACTATTTTAGAGAAAATGCTTGCCATAAATTTAAGCTAAAAGCCTAAAGCTAAAAGTCCAAAGCTATATCGCTTTAAGCCTTAAGCTTTAGGCTCAATTATTATCTAGAGATTTCCAGAATTTCGAATTCTATTTTGCCTGCTGGCACTTGTATTTCTGCAATATCACCTACAGATTTGCCCAACAAACCTTGTGCAATTGGAGATTTTACAGATATCTTACCCGACTTCATATCCGCCTCACTTTCAGCTACCAATTGGTAAGTCATTGTAGCACCATTTTTTAAATTTTTGATTTTGACGATAGAGAGGGCCAACACTTTCGACAAATCTAATTTCGACTCATCTAATAGTCTGGAGTTGGCTAAAACAACCGTTAATTTCGCAATTTTTGCTTCATGTAAACCTTGAGCTTCTTTAGCCGCATCATATTCTGCATTTTCCGACAAATCGCCCTTATCACGAGCTTCAGCAATCGCTTTTGCTATCGAAGCTCTGCCCTCAGTCTTTAACTGATGTAATTCTTCTTTAAGTTTATCTAATCCCTCTTTTGTGTAATAGGTAATATCTGCCATAGCGCTATTTCTTTTTCGTTAATCCTATAAAAAACAAACAAGACTACATAGGGTCTAACCCACATAGTCTTGCGCTGTTAAAAACGAAGATATAAGCCTTAAATCAAAAAAGCAAATAATGCCTCAAAAATTAGTTCAAATTGGCATCGTTATGACCAAAATCATTAGCCTTTTTTTTGAAAAGCAAAACCAGTAATTCTTAAGTTGCGACAGTCCTGCTTTCCACTTTACTACACTCGTTTCACTTCGCTTCGTGTTCGTTTCAATCAGGTTTAGGCAACTTAATTTCTCCCGCAAATTTCACAGATTTTTACCGCAGATTAAAGAAGACACAGATCAGCGGCGAACAAACAAGTAACCCTACCCGCCAATAGCCGTACAAGCCGCCTTATGTTTCACCGGAAAATTCAGCGAACTTGCAATAAAGCACATCCTATTTGCTTCTGCATGTAAAGAATTTGCCCAAGAAATATCTTCTGGTTTTGAAATTACTACCTCTGGGCGCAATAGAATTTCGGTGAATTTACCACTACCGTCTGGACTTTCGGTCATTGTACCTTTAGCTCTATCTTTGTACTCTATCACTACAATCCCATTTTTAGAACACAAGTGCAAAAACCATAGCATGTGGCAAGACGACACTGAAGTAAGCATTAAATCCTCAGGATTATATTTGGTTTTATCTCCTAGAAAAATAGAATCTGAAGAACCTGAAAGTGGATCTTTACCGTCAATTTCTACAGTAAAATCTCTGTCGTACGAACGGTAATCCATGGTTCCCGAACCTTTGTTTCCCATCCAAACCAAGTTGGTTTCGTAAATATGTTGCTTAGCCATAATTAGATATTAGTCCCGATGATCGTCGGGGTGAGTATCGAGATTTGAGTTCCGATAGCTATCGGGATGAGACCAAACCCATACTCATATCTCTGCCTTTAAATTGTTTTGTTTATAGCAGCAATTTAGAAAATTATCCGCTGATTTTAGCTAACTTCTCAGCCAAAACCTCAGAAATTTTGCGATAAGAATCGAAAGTCCAACCGGCAATGTGCGGTGTGAGTATAACTTTCTCGTTGGTTTTCAATGTATCATACCATTCTTGTCCTGCTAAAGCTGGAAATTTCTCGTTCTCTAAAACGTCCAATCCAGCGCCTAATATTTTGCCATTAGCAATATTATTCAATACAGCTTTTACGCTCACAATCTCGCCTCTAGCTGTATTAATAAAAAAGATAGGCTTTTTAAAATGGAAGAAATATTCGTCGTCTACCATTTGTTTCGTTTCTCGAGTTAAGGGAATATGTAAGCTCAACACATCGCTATGCTTTACAATTTCTTCCATACTTACTTCCCTAGCAAACTCATCACTAAACCCAGTTTTATATTTATCGTAAGCAATTACATTTACGCCAAATCCAGAAAGTTTACGAGCAAAACTTTGCCCCATAAAGCCATAGCCAACAATGCCAACTGTTTTACCTTTTAGTTCATATCCACGGTTGCCTTCCCTATCCCACACTCCATTTCTAATCTCTAAATCAGCCTTGCGAAAGTTATTCATTAATGATAACAGCAAGCCAACGGCATGTTCGCCAACTGCATCCATATTTCCCTCATTAGCAGCTAAAAGTTCAATACCTTTCTCCTTTGCAATGTCGACATCAATATTGTCCAATCCAGCTCCAGCTCTTGCTACAAATTTTAAATTAGGTGCTACATCAAAAATTTCCTGATCTATTCTAAACTTGGTACGCACAGCAATACCATCATAATCCTTCACAGTAGCCAAAGTTTCCGCTCTGGTAATATCAGGTCTATCATCAACATGGTAGCCTAAAGCTACTGCCCTTTCTTTAAAAACCGGATGTAGATCGTCTATTATTAATATCTTTTTGCTCATGCTTAACTTTTACTTTTGATATATTCTAAAGTTTGCAGAATCCAATCGCTTTTAAAAACATCTAATATGATATCAGGATTAATCCCCTTACTTTCATAGGCTAAATCTCTATCCAAGCCCTTCATATCGGTCGGATAGAAAGTAAAACGACCACTTGGCAACACTATTTTCGAACCGTAATTACTTCCAAATGTAATCATACCTTTAGTTTGTTCTCCCAAGGTAGTTACCTTTTTCAAAGGCTTTAATTCCAAAATAAATTGTTCGGCATTGCTAACCGTAGCAGCGTTTTGCAACACAAAAATTTCCCCTTTATATTTTTTAAGCAGGTCTAAAAACTTACGTGATGTTTTATATCCTCCTCCTGTATTGCCTCTCAAATCAACCACTAACTTTTCTACGGTTAACTTGCCAGCAATCGTCGCGTAAAACTCTTCCGACTTTTTGATATTGGCATTACTCGAACTAAAACTACTCAATCTCAAATATCCGATTTGATCGTTAAGATTTTTATACTCGTAATTTTCATTGCCCTTATCAAGGATAGAAAATTTCTTTTCCTTGAATTTTGTAAATGGTGTCCCCAATAAAGTTCCATTAACCAACCTTGCATTTTTGATCAGATTGTAGGGAACTGGTTTGCCAGAGTAAAGGAGCAAATCGTAACCACCGTATGGCGTATGAAAAACTTCGGCCATTAAAACACCATTAGTTAAACTAACTATTTGGTAAGCTCTATCTCCGTTTGCATACAATCCAAATTCGTGATTGCTTGCATAATAAATACCTTCTAAAGTGTTTTGATCTTTTTGCTGCAATTGCTTCTTTAATGAATCCATGTTTAATGGTAAAGAAATATAAACAGGTTTCAGCGTAGTATCTGGCGTACGGTAAAAGCCTAAATGGTTATCGTTAATTGCCGACACTAATCTACTTAACTGCCTAAAAGTTTGCTTTTCATCAGCGTCTACTATTTTCAGTTTCACATTTTCATATAGTTGCTGATAAGCTTGGTCTCCTTTGAGTAGCTTTTTATACGATGGCGTTTTTTGAAGCGCATTGTAAAGCACTTCTAAATCAGCCATATTTTTATCTTCTTGCGCCCTTAGCAAAAAAGTACTAACTGCAAGTAATATCGTTAATAAGATTTTCTTCATAGCTAGAAGACGTACATAAAACAATTATAGTTGCATTACCTGGTTGCTACAAAATTCGTCAGTTCCACAAAATCTTGCACACTCAAAGTTTCCGCTCTTTTCTCATAAAATGGATGCTCGCCTAAACGATCTCTTGGCACTACAGCAGAAAGTGCATTCCGCAATGTTTTTCTACGTTGATTGAAACCTGCTTTCACCACTCTCCAAAACAATTTCTCGTCGCAATCTAATTCTTCAACCTCATTTCTAGTTAAACGAATTACGCCAGAATTCACCTTTGGCGGTGGATTGAAAGTTCCTGGCTTCACCGTAAACAGATATTCTATGTGGTAGTATGCCTGAATAAACACGCTTAAAATGCCGTATTCCTTAGTTCCAGGTTTAGAAGCACAACGTTCTGCAACTTCTTTTTGGAACATCCCCACCATTTCTACAATGTTTTGGCGGTTCTCTAAAATCCTAAATAAAATCTGAGATGAAATATTGTAGGGAAAGTTGCCAATTACAGCAAATTTGCCGGGAAAAATAGACTCGAAGCTTAGCTTTAAGAAATCACCATTGATTAATCTATCACCCAGTTGAGGATATTTTTCTTTCAAAAAGTTGAAGGATTCTACATCAATATCGATAAGAAAAGTTTCTAAATCTTCACGTTGCAGCAAAATATCAGACAAAATCCCCATCCCTGGACCAACCTCTAATACTTGGTTATATTTATCAGTATGGATCAAACCATCCACAATTCGCTGTGCAATGTTTTTATCCGTTAGAAAATGTTGCCCTAAATGTTTTTTCGCTTTAACTAAACTCATATAACCCCCAACCCCTAAAGGGGCTTTAAAAATTTGAAGCTCAAAGGTAAGGATTTTAGGCAGATACTTCTTGATACAAGATACTGCTATCTTCCTTATACTCGCCAAAATCTCACATCTCATATCTCACATCTCGCATCTATTCCTTATTTTGCGCTAAATTTAAACATCAAAATGAGCAACAAATTGAAGATAGGCATAAGTATAGGCGACACAAATGGCATTGGTTTAGAAGTAATTTTAAAAACACTTGCGGAGAGCAAGATTTTAGATTATTGTACGCCAATTGTTTACGGTCACACTAAAGTTGCCTCTTTTCATCGCAAAGCATTACACCTTAGCGATTTCATGTTTAATGTAATCCCGAATGCAGAAGCTGCTGTAGCACATAAAGCTAATATGATTAATTGCTGGGAGGAAGATGTAAAGATTGAGCTGGGTGCAGCCAATGAAACTGGCGGAAAATATGCTTTTTTGTCTTTACAAAAAGCTACCGACGATCTAGTTCGTGGTACCATTGATGCTTTAGTAACGGCTCCAATTAATAAAAACAACATCCAGTCGGAAGATTTTAAATTCCCTGGACATACAGAATATTTACAAGAAAGAAGCGGCAGCAACGATGTGTTGATGTTTTTAGTAAGTGATACATTACGTGTAGGCGTGGTAACTGGACATATTCCGGTAACCGAGGTAGCTAACAGCATCACCAAAGAGAAAATTGTTAAAAAACTACAATTGATTAATGAAAGCTTGAAAAAAGATTTCTGGGTAGAAAAACCGAAAATTGCTGTATTGGGGTTAAATCCACATGCTAGCGACAATGGTTTATTAGGTAGCGAAGAAGCAGAAGTGATTTCTCCAGCAATTCAAGAAGCATTTGATAAAGGTATCATTTGTTTTGGTCCGTATCCTGCTGATGGCTTTTTTGGCAACGGCACCTACAAACAATTTGATGCTGTTTTAGCGATGTACCATGATCAAGGCTTAATCCCTTTTAAAACCATAGCTTTTGAAACGGGCGTAAATTACACCGCAGGATTAAAATTTGTTCGCACTTCTCCAGACCATGGAACTGGTTACGGCATTGCTGGTAAAGGCCAAGCTGATCCAACTTCATTTATGGAAGCGCTTTTCTCGGCTATTCACATTGTGCAAAACCGCAGGGAACAAGAAAATTTGTTACGCAACCAATTAAGAACTGGCGGAAAAATTATTGAAACCGCTGGCGATATTAAGGACGACGCCAACTAAACCTTTACAAAAATGAGTAAGATTCCACCAATTATACAACCCGAAGAGTTACTCAAACTAAAAGTTCAACATCAAGCTTTCCTACTGATAGATGCAGATGGCGGCGGGAAAGAACGCTACCTGGCCAATCATTTAGATGGCGCATACTTTGTAGATTTAGCAACTGATTTATCAGGTGCTGTTGATGATCCAGCTCATGGTGGCAGACACCCTTTACCCAAGCCAACTGTGTTTGCTGAAACTATCAGTAAATTAGGCATTGGCCCAGAAAACCATGTAATCATCTACGATGATAAAAATGGGACAAACGCAGCTGCTAGATTTTGGTGGATGCTTACCGCTGTGGGTTACGAAAATGTTCAGGTTTTAAATGGAGGTTTGCAAGAAGCAATAAATATTGGCTTCCCCAGTAATCCCAATTTTAGTTTACCTAAACCAATTCAAATAGACATTTCTATTTCTGAATGGAAATTGCCTGTAACATTTATCGACGAGGTAGAAAAAGCTAGTGAAACTAAGCACAAAACCATTGTAGACGTAAGAGCTAGAAATAGATACGACGGATTGGTAGAGCCTTTGGATTTAATTGCTGGCCATATCCCAAATGCTATTAATATTCCGCTTACCGAAAACCTGGATGAGTGGGGCAAATTTCAAGAACCATCTTTCCTAAGAAATAAATATAACGAATCCTTTAAAGATACCACATCAGAAAATATCATTGTGCATTGCGGATCTGGTGTAACCGCCTGCCATACCTTATTGGCCTTTGCCTATGCTGGCTTACCTATCCCTAGCTTATATGTAGGATCTTGGAGCGAATGGTCTAGAAGTGGCAACGAAATGGTTTTGAATAAGGAATAAGATCAGACGAGAGCATTAGAGTTTACATTTTGTTGTTTTACCTATGTTTAATGTTATATCCCCTTACCTATAAATCTAAAAGTATTTGATCCATGGTTGGTCATATCAACTGATGATACAAATATGCTATCAAACATTAGCCATGAAAAATTTCCTTTGTACAATAAACCTTTTCCGATAGCTATCGGGAGGAGCGAACATAAAGCGAGTGTAACGAGCGAAGTAAAGCGGAAAGAAGGGCTGGTTTTGCCAAGATTTACTAACCCCGTTTTTCAAATCATTTGAGGATAGATTTTTAACACTAAAATTATAAGCTTCATTTTTCTAAAAATATTTTCATATCAAAAAATAATTCATACCTTTGCAGGCTAAAATTTAGTTACAATTGAAAGCATTAAAACAATTTTCTATCCCCTTTACAGGTTTAAAATTGGGAAAGCACAATTTCGAATTTGAGATTGATAAAAGCTTTTTTGATGCATTTGAGCATTCTTTGGTTAAAGATGGAACGCTTAAAGCTGAAGTTGAACTCGATAGACAAGAAACAATGTTGATTTTAGGTTTCCATATAAAGGGAACCATGCAATTAAACTGCGACACTTGCCTATCTGATTTTGACCAGCCAATTGAATTGAAAGAAAGACAGATTGTAAAATTTGCTGAAGTGGTAGAAGAAGATGAGATCGAAGATTTAGAGATCATCATTTTACCAAGAAAAGAGACCGCTATAGACGTTTCTGAATTGATTTATGAATTCATTACCGTAGCCGTACCCTTTACAAGTAGATGTGAGCAAGCTGGAAAAACCTGCGACGAGCAAATGCTAAATACTTTAGATAAGTTAGCCGTAGGACACGAAGAGCAAGAAGAACAAACTGGCGACCCACGTTGGGAAGCGTTAAAAAAATTAAAATAGCAATTAAAAAAATCAAGTAATGGCACATCCAAAACGTAAGATTTCTAAACAAAGAAGAAATAAAAGAAGAACGCACTACAAAGCTGAAGCGCCTTCATTAACTACTTGCCAAACTACTGGTGCAGTACACATACCTCATACTGCTTACAACGTTGATGGTAACCTTTACTACAACGGTAAATTAGTAATAGAAAACACTTCTATAGGTTAATTTTCTTAAAAATTTTTGTGTTTTCCGTTAGTTTAAGGTTAACTTAGCCTGATAGAAATATAAGCTTCTGGCTTTAACACAAAAGATTTTTACTATGAAAATAGGTCTCGATATTATGGGTGGAGACTATGCTCCCAAAGCGAATGTTTTGGGAGCAATAGCTGCCCATCAGTCCCTGTCTGCTAATGAGCATTTAGTGCTTATTGGTGATACACAACAGATTAAACCTCTACTTTCTGAACAAGGATTCAATCCGGATCACTTCGAATACGTACATACCGAAGAAGTTATTGGTATGGGCGAGCATGCTACAAAAGCAATTCTTCAAAAACCCAATTCTAGTATTTCTGTTGGCTTCCAATTATTAAAGGAAGGCAAGTTAGATTCGTTTGCAAGCGCGGGTAATTCTGGCGCGATGTTGGTTGGTGCTGTTTTCAGCGTTAAGCCAATTGCGGGCATTTCTAGACCGTGTTTATGTACCATAGTACCTAAACTAAAAGGCGGCGCAGGTTTATTATTAGACGTAGGTGCCAATGCGGATTGTAAACCAGACAATTTGTTAGAATTTGGTGTTTTGGGAAGTTTGTATGCAGAATACGTAATGCAAATTGAAAACCCAAAAGTGGCTTTGATGAACATTGGAGAAGAAGACGAAAAAGGTAACATGCTTACTTTGGCTAGCCATCGCTTAATGAAGGAAAAAGCAACTTTTAACTTTGTTGGCAATGTAGAAGGTAGAGATTTGTTTAATGACAAAGCTGATGTAATTGTCTGTGATGGTTTTACTGGAAATATCATGCTGAAACTAGCAGAATCATTCTATGTATTAACAATCAAAAAGGGATTGAAAGATGAGTTTTTTGATCGTTTCAATTATGAAAATTATGGTGGCAGCCCTGTATTAGGCGTAAATGCGCCAGTTTTAATTGGACATGGGATATCGAGCCCAGAAGCTGTAAAAAACATGATTTTCCAATCTAGAGATATGATTAATACCGGATTGGTAGGAAAAATGCAAGCCGCATTCCAATAATTAAATACACACAAACCATCATGATTTTACGATCACGTATAATGACACTCAAAATCATGGTAGCTTCATCACCATTGAAGCCATATTAAACTGATGAAAATGAGTAAAATTCAAGCTGCTATTACCGCAGTTAATGGTTACGTTCCTGATTATGTTTTAACTAACGAAGAGTTAGAAACACTTGTTGAAACTTCAGATGAATGGATTACCAGTAGGACCGGTATTAAAGAGCGAAGAATATTAAAGGGCGAAGGTTTAGGCACGTCTGATTTGGCAGTGCCAGCTGTTAATGGTCTTTTGAAAAAAAGAGGTATTGATGCGAAAGAAATCGACCTGATCATTTTCTGTACGACCACCCCAGATTTTACTTTCCCAGCTACAGCAAATGTGCTTGCTGACAAAGTTGGTGCAACCAATGCATGGGGATATGATCTGCAAGCCGCTTGTTCTGGTTTCCTTTTCGGGCTAACCACAGGCGCTCAGTTTATCGAATCAGGGAAACATAAAAAAGTATTGGTAGTTGGTGGCGATAAAATGTCATCCATTATTAATTACCAAGACCGTACCACTTGTATCATTTTCGGTGATGGTTGTGGTTGCGCATTATTAGAGCCTAACGAAGAGGGTTTTGGTTTACAAGATTCGATCTTAAGAACTGACGGTTCGGGAGGTAAATTTCTAGGAATGAAAGCTGGTGGATCGGTAAGACCTGCAAGCTACGAAAGTATTGATGCCAAAGAACATTACGCACACCAAGAAGGGCAAACCGTATTTAAATTTGCTGTGACTAATATGGCAGATGTTGCTGCAGAAATCATGGAAAGAAATAGTCTATCTGCCGATGATGTAGCTTGGTTAGTCCCTCATCAAGCCAATAAACGTATTATTGACGCTACCGCTTCTAGAATGGGTGTGGACTCAGAAAAAGTAATGGTGAACATTGAACGTTACGGCAATACTACTAATGGTACTATTCCTTTATGCTTATGGGAATGGGAAAGCCAGCTTAAAAAAGGTGATAATATCATTTTGGCCGCATTTGGCGGAGGTTTTACTTGGGGTTCAGTTTATCTTAAGTGGGCCTATAATAGTTAGTTTTTTCGTTGATTGGCTGGTTGGTTGTTTAGCAAACGCATTGCAATTAAGATCGTCCAAAAAACTAAAAACCCAAACAGCTAAAAAACTAATAAAAACCTTACCTTAGCTGATTCAAACAAAACACAACAATTATTTAACATAACAAATAGAGAATGGATATTAAACAAATTCAGGAACTTATAAAATTTGTTTCTCGGTCGGGAGTGAATGAAGTTTCTTTAGAGCAAGAAAACTTTAAAATTACCATCAAAACTAACCAAAATCCAGTTTATGTAAATGCAGCAGTACCTGTAGCAGCTCCAGTGGCAGCAGCACCGGTAGCTCCAGTTGCGGCGCCTGCACAAGCGACACCTGCAGCGGCAGCTACAGAAGACACATCTAAATACATTACGATCAAATCTCCAATGATCGGTACTTTCTACCGCTCTGCAAGTCCAGACAAACCTTCGTTCGTAAACGTTGGCGATGAAATTGGAACTGGCAAAGTAGTATGTATCATCGAAGCAATGAAATTATTCAACGAAATCGAAAGCGAAGTTTCAGGACGTATCGTTAAGATATTGGTAGACAATGCTTCTCCAGTAGAATACGACCAACCGTTATTCTTAGTTGAACCTATCTAAGGGATTTCACAGATTATAAGATTACACAGATAAAATGTAAACATCGGTGTAATCATTAAATCAGTGCAATCATTTTAAATTAGAATTATGTTTAAAAAAATATTAATTGCCAACAGGGGCGAAATCGCTTTGCGTATTATCCGTACCTGTAAGGAAATGGGCATTAAAACCGTTGCAGTTTACTCTACAGCTGATAGAGAAAGCCTACACGTTCGTTTTGCCGATGAGGCTGTTTGTATTGGCCCACCGCCAAGCAAAGACTCTTACTTAAGTATTCCTAACATTATATCTGCAGCAGAATTAACTAATGCAGATGCGATACATCCAGGTTACGGTTTCTTATCAGAAAATGCTAAGTTTTCTTCAGTTTGCCGCGATTACGGAATTAAATTTATTGGTGCTACTCCAGAGCAGATCAATGGCATGGGCGACAAAGCTTCAGCTAAAGAAACCATGAAAATTGCTGGTGTACCTACCATTCCAGGTTCTGAAGGATTATTGGAAAGCATCAAAGATGGTATCAAATTAGCTAATGAAGTTGGCTATCCAGTCATCTTAAAAGCTACAGCAGGCGGTGGTGGCCGTGGTATGCGTGTAGTGTGGAAAGATGAAGAGTTCGAAAATGCTTGGGACAGTGCTCGTCAGGAATCTGGTGCTGCTTTCGGTAATGATGGCCTATATCTTGAAAAATACATTGAAGATCCACGCCATATTGAAATCCAAATTATTGGTGATCAATTTGGTAAAGCTTGTCACTTATCAGAAAGAGATTGTTCGATCCAACGTCGTCACCAAAAATTAGTAGAAGAAGCTCCTTCTCCGTTCATGACTGACGAGTTACGTGAGAAAATGGGTGAGGCTGCAATTAAAGGAGCCTTAGCGGTAAACTACGAAGGTGCTGGAACGGTAGAATTCTTGGTAGACAAACATCGTAACTTCTACTTCATGGAGATGAATACGCGTATCCAAGTAGAGCATCCAGTTACGGAAGAGGTAATTAACTTCGATTTGATTAAAGAGCAGATTAAAGTAGCGGCAGGTATTCCAATTTCTGGCAAAAATTACACGCCAGATATGCATGCCATCGAGTGCCGTATCAATGCTGAAGATCCTATGAACAACTTCCGTCCATCTCCAGGAAGAATTACGAATTTTCATTCTCCAGGCGGTCATGGTGTACGTGTAGATACGCACGTTTACGCAGGTTATCAAATTCCACCTAACTACGATTCAATGATTGCTAAATTGATTTGTGTTGCACAAACTAGAGAAGAAGCAATTTGTACGATGGAACGTGCCTTAAGCGAATTCGTAATTGAAGGTATTAAAACAACTATTCCATTCCATTTGAAATTAATGAAAGACCCTAACTTTAGAGCTGGTAACTTTACCACTAAGTTTATGGAAACTTTCGATTTCGCAGATTAAGAAATATTAAAATTTTGAAAGATGCCTCGACAAATTGTTGAGGCATCTTTTTTTTACCGCTCTTCTTAACGTACATCGTCATTCCCGCGCAGGCGGAAATCTTAATGCGCTACCCATATAAAATATCCAAAACTAATCCGATAGCCATCGGATTTGGAATAACGACAATGTGCAGAAATACAAAGTAGCAAGAATTACTTTCAACTCTCAACTATCAATACTACCTTTACGCAGAATATGCAGGGATTAGTTATAAAATCTACAGGAAGTTGGTACCAAGTATTTGCCGAAGATGGTAACACCTACTCCTGCCGAATTAAAGGTAAGTTTAGGATAAAGGGTATACAAACTACTAACCCAATTGCTGTTGGCGATCAGGTGGGTTTTGAGCTCGAGCCTAATGCAGATACTGGTGTAATTGATAAGTTGCACGACCGCAAGAACTACATTATCCGCAAGTCGATCAATCTCAGCAAGCAGTCGCAGATTATTGCAGCAAACTTAGACCAAGCCTTTTTGATTGTTACTCTAGCCTCTCCCCGCACCTCTTTAGGCTTTATCGATAGATTTCTCGTAGTTGCCGAAGCTTACGATATTCCAACTTGTTTAATCTTTAATAAGATCGATTTATATAATGAGGATGGCTTAGCGATATTGGCAGATTACCAGTCAATCTATGAAAAAATTGGTTACCCGTGCTATGAAGTCTCCGCTTTGGAAGGCACAAATATCTCTCAAATTGAAGCTCTGCTAAAAGATAAAACTACGTTATTTTCTGGCCACTCGGGGGTAGGTAAATCGAGTTTAATTAATGCTATTTTGCCAGATTTCGAACTGAAAACTGGTGAAGTAAGTGAGTGGAGCGATAAAGGCCAGCATACGACCACATTCGCCGAAATGCACCAGTTACCTTTTGGCGGTTATTTGGTAGACACCCCAGGCATAAGGGAACTTGGCATTGTAGACATCGAGAAAGAAGAGCTCAGCCACTTTTTTGTAGAAATGAGGGAAAGACTTAACCAATGCAAGTTTAACAACTGTAGGCACATTAACGAACCTGGCTGTGCGGTTATTACAGCTTTAGAAGAAGGAGAAATTGAACCTTCGCGTTACGACAGCTATCAGAGTATTTATTTTGGCAACGATACGAGAGCATAATTAAGGGTCAGGAACTAGGTGTCAGTAGTCAGTTAGCAGTTGGAAGTTTTCAGTAGCCATATATCAGCACACGTTAAACACCTAGTCTTTGTTCCTTGCTCTTTATTCCTTAATCCAATCTTATCTCGAACAAGTTCAAAGTAATCCCTTCATAATGCTTAGGCAATCCGCTGTTAGGTGCTATTTCAATTTCACCAACGTGATTAAAGCCGCAGCCAGTGTAATAGCTCAACAAACGATCGTTATCCGCCCAAGTATCCATGCGGATGTAGTCTAGAGGTTTCGTTTTGCGATACTCCTTTGCCCAATCAATAATCACCTTTACAAAACCATAGCCACGATACTTTGCGTGGGTAACTATACGATGGATATAAACTGCAGCTTCCTTATCTTTCCCTATCCAAATCTGCGGATCAGCATAGGTGACTGCAAAAATTGCCGCTACTTTCCCATCTACTAAGATCTTGTACTGCCTGCCTTCAGCTATTTCCTGCTTTACCAGTACCCTATCAAAACCTTGCCACTGCTTTGGTGAAACTTTCTTTTGATGCTCAATTGCTAAATCATAAAAATCAAAAATGGTATCAATATCGCTCGGAAGACTGTTAAGTACTTGGATAGAATTTTGCATGGCGTAAAATTAGTAAGTTATTTTTTTGAAGCGGTAGCTGCAGTAGTAATATTTGTGTCAGTCCTTTTTTCCGCTGTATTCAAACTTGCTGACGCTCGTTTGAAGATGCCGCTGCAATAAGGGCTATTTTAGTTAGGCTTGTGCAAAGCAAACCCCTCATAGTGGTAAATGCCTGAGTAAAATAACCTGATGGCAGCGGAATATTTTTTGTTGAGCTGCCATACATGAGCTTGTCATGCTGAGTTTATCGAAGCATCTGTAGCCATGAAAAATCCTTCGACAGGCTCAGGACGACAGGAGTTGTCAACAAAAAATTGTAGCGTACAGGGAGGCTGATGTAAGCCAAGATACATTGAAATGCTTTTTTAAAACCCTCTCTACCCTTCGGGCATCTCTCCCTAAAAGGGAGAGAATAGCAGAGTTTTCTATTTCTGTCTAAAGAAAATTTGAATTGGAACTCCAGAAAAATCGAAATGTTCGCGGAGTTTATTCTCTAAGAAACGTTTATACGGATCTTTAATGTATTGCGGCAGGTTACAGAAAAATGCAAACATTGGTGCCACACCATTAATTTGGGTAATATATTTAATCTTGATATATTTTCCTTTTGTCGACGGCGGTGGGAAAGCTTCGATAATTGGCAATAACACATCGTTTAGTTTCGATGTAGGAATTTTCTTACCTCTGTTTTTCTGAACTTCAAGTGCAGTTTCGATCGCTTTGAAAATACGTTGTTTGTTCAAAACAGAAACAAAAAGAATAGGCACGTCGGTAAAAGGCTGCAATTTGTGCTTAATTTGCTCTTCGAAAGCTTTCATGGTTTTATCATTTTTATCGATCAAATCCCATTTGTTAACTAAAACCACAATACCTTTTTTATTCTTCTCCGCTAAGTGAAAAATATTGATATCCTGTGCTTCTAAGCCTTCTTGTGCATCTAACATCAAAATGACTACATCCGAATCTTCTAAAGCTTTAATGGTACGCATTACCGAATAAAACTCAATGTTTTCTTTCACCTTAGTTTTCTTACGTAAACCAGCGGTATCAATAAACATAAATTCGTGACCGAATTGATTGTAATGTATATGGATCGAATCACGAGTAGTGCCTGCGATTGGCGTAACAATATTTCTATCTTTACCTATTAAAGCATTAATTAAAGAAGATTTACCAACGTTTGGTCGGCCTACGATGGTAATTTTTGGCAGCTGATTTTCTTCTTCTACCACATCTTCAAAATGTTTGATTACTTCGTCTAGCAAATCACCAGTACCCGAACCTGTCATCGAAGAAATGGTGTAGATTTCGCCTAAACCGAAGCTGTAAAAAACAGATGCTTCGTTTTCTAAAGCAGTATTATCTACTTTGTTTACCACCACAAAAACTGGCTTTTTACCCTTACGAAGTAAATCAGCGATATCATCATCTAAGTCGGTAATACCTGTGGTTACATCTACCATGAAGATAATTACACTCGCTTCTTCAATGGCAATAACCACCTGCTCGCGGATAGCTACTTCAAATAAATCTTCAGAATTTGCTACATAACCACCGGTATCAATTACCGTAAATTCTTTGTCGGTCCATTCGGCTTTGCCGTAGTGTCTATCTCTAGTTACACCACTAAAATCGTCTACGATAGCCTTGCGACTTTCGGTTAAGCGGTTAAAAAGGGTTGATTTACCTACGTTAGGTCGGCCTACTATGGCGATAATATTACTCATGTTGAATTACTTATTTAGATCCGATAGCTATCGGATGACAATTTAGCCTTAAGGGCTAAAAAGCCTAAAAAAGCAAAATCATCAATGGTTTCAAGCCCCACTTAGGGCTTGAACTCGCAAAGGTACGCTTTATTTTTGGATTAATAAGCAATGAACTAGGAACAAGAAACATGTCGCCTATTTAATCAGCATCTTATGATCGAATTTGCTAATCAGCTAATTAACCATCATAACCGAAGTTCTTCAAATAGTTCTTCTTGCTTCTCCAATCTGGAATTACTTTTACGAAAGTTTCTAGGAATACTTTACTGTCTAAAAATTTTTCAATGTCTTTTCTCGCTTCCATTCCAACTTTTTTAAGCATAGCTCCACCAGTACCAATTAGAATATTCTTCTGCGAATCTCTTTCAACAATAATTTCAGAAGTAATACGAATCATTGGTCCGTTCTTGGTCTGTTCTTCCTTAAATGAGGTAACAATAACCTCGGTGCTATAAGGAATTTCCTTTTTGTAGTTGAAAAAAATCTTTTCACGAATAATCTCCGAAACAAAGAAACGCTGACTGCGGTCGGTTAATTCTTCCTTATCGTAATATGCTGGATGCTCAGGGATGTTTTCCAAAATCATCGGCAAAATACCATCTAAGTTATATTTATGCAATGCAGAGATTGCGTAAATATGTTTCGGATTTAATTTCTCTTGCCAGTAGGCGAATTTCTCATCAACCTGCTCTTGAGTGGCATTATCAATTTTATTCATTAAAACCACCAAAGGGATGGTTGTATTGGTAATCTTTTCCAACACATCATTCTCATCATGTTTTTCGTGGATATCGGTGACAAACAAAATTAAATCAGCGTCACTAAGGGCACCACTTACTGCCGACATCATAGAATCTTGCAAACCATAAAGCGGCTTGATAATACCTGGTGTGTCAGAAAAAACAATCTGAAAGTCTTCTTCATTTACTATACCCAATATACGGTGACGGGTAGTTTGCGCTTTTGGAGTAATGATCGATAGCTTCTCTCCCACTAATACGTTCATCAAAGTAGATTTACCTACGTTTGGTTTACCGATGATGCTTACGAAACCTGCCTTGTGTGCCATGATATTTTGATAAGGGTATTAAATAATCTGCAATAATACGCAAAATGCTACGTATGGGCTTTATGTCGATTGTCTTTTTTAATTTAACGCAACAAAATCATTGAATGAGTTCTAAAATGATAACAGGCCGATGATGATTTCTTAAACTCGAAATATTTAATTCATATAAAAATGGCCTATTCAATGGCTTAAAGCAGTTTTTAAAATTTATTTAAACTTTTTTATCAAAAACATTTGCATTAACAAAAAACGTTCCTATCTTTGCATTCCAATTCGGAACAAGTGTTAAGGATTTAACGAAAGAAAAAACGAATTGTATAGCGTGCGGGGTGGAGCAGTTGGTAGCTCGTCGGGCTCATAACCCGAAGGTCGCACGTTCGAGTCGTGTCCCCGCTACCAAAGAAGAAGTTGAAATGACACTTCTTTATTTAATGGCCCGTTCGTCTAGGGGTGAGGACGCCAGATTTTCATTCTGGAAACAGGGGTTCGATTCCCCTACGGGCTACAAAAAGCTACTTCAAATTGAAGTAGCTTTTTTTGTTTTAACCCAGTTCAAAAAAGACATCCAGTCACCTAATCTCAAACACAGAATTCAGTGCACCTGTGTACAAAATTGAACCATTTCCGAACAAAAGCGAACCCTCACAGCCTTCCATTGTAGGTAACTTTACAATAACCAAAGGAAATTCCCTGTAACCAATATTCTGACCTACCATTTCAAAAAAACGAAATGGGTATGGATTTTTAGCTCGCTCCCTCATACTTCTCTTTTGGTTATATCCATTTGAATTCATTAGAATTTTAACCAAATATTTAACCAGATCATGAGACAACTAAACTGTGTGAAAGCGGGCAAAATCGCTTTGATGTTCATCTTTTTCATTCATTTCCTTTCTTGCGCAAAAGTGGATGATGAAACCCTCCCATTAGTCAATGGAGCTGAAAACATTACCATTTCCAATGCTAACATTACTGCTAATGTTGTAAACAACGTCGCTATCAACCCTACTTATAACAGTACCGCCGTATTACGTAATCCATTAAATGGCTGGGTATTATATGCCGGTGCGGACGATCCTGCTTGGTGGGAAAAGATGTACAATGTACCTGGCGTGGGTCAAGTTAAAGCTTTAGACCACGCTTCAGCCTGTTACATTCGTACGAGTTGGAATAAGCTTAACCCATCCGATGGAGTTTATGCATGGCGTGACCCGAATTCAGCATTAGGTAAGCTCATCAAGGGAGCTGAAGACCGCGGTCTGCCTATCGCCTTTCGTATTGTAGTAGATGGACGTGACCAACGCCTTAACACCCCTCAATTCGTTTTTGATGCTGGTGCTACTTACTATTTAGAAAACGCCTCCTTTCCTGATCGCAGGACACCCTATCCGCAAGACCCAATATTTAAGCAGTATTATGCTAAATTCATCACTGAACTGGCCAAAGATTTCAATGACCCTAAAAAAACCTCCTTTATCGATGCTTATGGATTGGGCAAATGGGGCGAGGCACACAATACCATTTATGAAAACCCAACAACTTCAACTGGCAGCAATACTGAGGCACTTAAATTACAGGTGCTAAATTGGATTGCAGATTTGTATACTCAAAAATTTACCAAAGTGCCTTTGGTTATCAACTACCACCGTTTAATTGGTCACCCAGCTAGTTGGGGTGCGGCAAACGTCAATAGTATCGCATTGTTGGAAAGCGCCATTAATAAAGGCTATAGCCTACGCCATGATGCATTTGGCATGACGGGATATTACCAATCTTGGGAAAGGAACTTTGCCGCAGCGTGGAAACATAAACGCCCGATCATTATGGAAGGTGGATGGATCACTACCGGCACACACCGTTATTGGATTGACCCAAGTAACGCCTACAGAGAAGGTCATCCTGAAGATGTAAGACTAGGAGAATTTAACGCATCAGAATTAGCTGCGGTAAATATGATGGATTTCCGCGTTGGCGAAACAACATCTTGGTTCCAAAACAGCTTCAATCTTGTGCAAAGATTTCACGCCGAAGGCGGCTATCGCTTGTACCCCGATCAGGTTTCTTTACCAAATACCATCGTCAGTGGCGAAACAGCCACAATCAGTCATCGTTGGAAAAATATGGGCTGGGGTTACTTACCTAACAATATTCCGCAATGGAACTACAAATACAAAGTTGCTTTTGCAATTCTAGACACTACTGGAACAGTAAGAAAATTATTTATTGATGAAGCCAGCGACCCTTCTAAATGGATTAAAAATAACCCAACAACCTACAATCTAACCACAGCAGCTGTAAATTTACCATTGGGCACTTATTCTTGGGCTGTAGCCATTATCGACAAAACGGACTCGAATAAACCAGGGATACAGCTAGCTGTTACAGGTAATATTATCAACGGATGGCTGAAACTTGGCGACCTACAAGTACAGGCTCCAATTGGACAGAGCGTTAAAATTAAAGGCTTCAACAATCAGTTTGTATCTGGAGAGAATGGCTTAGTACCGATGATGTGCAATCGAACTTCTGCATCTACTTGGGAAACGTTCACCGTAGTTGATGCTGGCAGCGGAAAGGTTGCACTAAAAAGCATGGACAAATACGTATCTTCTGAAAATGGAGCGACTTCAGGCATCACGTGTAATAGAACGAGCATCACCGATTGGGAAAAATTTGATTGGATAGTAAATGCTAATGGAACCTTTTCGTTAAGGGGAAATAACGGAAGATACATTTCATCAGAAAATGGACAATCTGTGATGAAATGTAATAGAACAACTATCGCTGGATGGGAAAGCTTTACACTTAATTATTAATTAGCGACCGAATAGAACCTTTGATAAGACCAAGGATTGCATCCTTGGTCTTATGTATTATATTTTCAATGGTATTTTTTTCATTTTGAACAAATGGCGCACCTTTAAATCACTCTTTTATTAAAACTCTCTCAAGAAGCAGACGTTTGAACAAAACCTTTTAGGACGTTTAAACAAACTCTTGCGTTGGACTCCTACCTACCTTTGTTTTATCAATTACTAAAAGATCAAAACATGGAACAAAATAACAATTACGGTGTCAACCAAAATCCAATCGAATCAGGATTTAATGCTTCTTCTACTGCAGCAGAAGTTATCGCCAACATCAATCTTAACGGGAAAACAATTATCATTACCGGCGGCCACACAGGCATAGGATTAGAAACCACTAAAACATTGGCCTCCGCGGGAGCATACGTTATCGTAGCCGCTAGAGATATCAAAAAAGCAAAGCAAAATCTTCATGGATTAAAACGGGTTGAAATAATTTCTCTAGACCTAATGAATCCGGCACAAATAGATGATTTCGCTAATACGTTTTTAGCGAGCAATAGACCTTTGCATTTACTAATTAACAATGCCGGAATTATGTGGGTACCATTACGGAGAGACAAGCGTGGCTTCGAATCTCAACTAGCAACCAACTACTTAGCTATGTTTCAACTTACCGCTAGACTGTGGCCTGCATTAAAACAAGCAAATGGAGCAAGGGTTATTAACGTATCTTCTGGAGGGCATCAGTTTGCAGATTTTGATTTTAAAGACCCTAATTTCCTGCACAGACCTTATGAGACTTTATTGGGATACGGTCAATCAAAAACAGCTGTTAACTTATTTACTCTCGCCTTAGACGAATTAGCGAAACCATTTCAAGTAAGGAGCTACGCTTTATGTCCAGGAGCTGTGGGCGGAACTGAACTGGCCCGAGAGGCTCCTTTAGACCTTCTTGAAAAATTAGGTTATACTGATAAACAAGGAAATATCTTGCCTGATGTAGCGGCATCGCTAAAAACAATTCCACAGGGTGCCGCAACCACCGTTTGGTGTGCAACAAGTCCACTGCTCGAAAACATTGGCGGGGTCTATTGCGAAAATGTAGAAGTTGCCAAATTGGGTTCAGATGTACGAACTATTGGTGGTATCAAGTCTTATTCTCTAGATCCCATTAGTGCAAAAAGACTATGGAAGCTTAGCGAAGAAATGACAGGCATCAATTTCGTTTTCAATTGATATTTATAACTTTAAGTTAGACATGGATTATCAAGTTAACTACATACATCCCAAGATCAAAATTTCTTGTTACACAGGAAAGCTTTTTAAAACCGAGGCAGCTTTTGATGAGCATTTGCTCGTCTGGCTGCTATCTGGCGAAACAAAAATCATACAAGCCGATAAGCATTTTTTATTTAGTGCGGGAAGCACCTTTTTGATTCCAAGAAACCTACTAGCTACTATTATCAATTATCCGAAGGACGGACTGCCTCATAAAGCTGTTGCCATGCTCCTCTCCGCCGATTTACTTCGCACCATATACCATCAGACCGACAAGACAAAACCATCACCTTCTGCAAACATACATGCCTTCAATCGTCATCCGTTCTTAGAAAGCTGCTTAGCTTCACTAAATCCTTACTTTGAGCTTAAAGAAAGTTTCCCTGACAGCTTAGCCTCACTAAAGATTAGAGAAGCGATTTCTATCATTCAGACGATCGATTCAGAAATTGATGGCATACTTGCTAATTTCGAAGATCCTCATAAGATAGACTTAACTGCGTTTATGGAGAAGAATTTTATGTTTAATATGCCGCTTGAAAAATTTGGCTACCTTACAGGAAGGAGCTTGACCACTTTTAAGCGAGACTTCTACAACATATACAGTCTAACTCCACAGCGATGGCTAACCCAAAAGAGACTTGAATTGGCTCATTACCAGCTTGCTAAAAAAACAAAAAACCTACCGAAGTATATTTAGAAACTGGCTTTGAGAATCTATCACATTTTTCGTTCGCTTTTAAGAAGAAATTTGGCTATTCTCCTACAGAATTACACAGTAAAATAAGCTTACAAAGCTGAATTCAGGAGTCTTTAATTTATGATGCTCCACCTCCACACCGCTGAAACAGCAAAAAGAGAAAACACCAAGCAAAAACCTATTAATTAAAAAAGCACTTGACAAAACAATTATAAACTTTTACCTTTGCAGACCATTCGGCAATAGCCATCAAGAATGGCCCGTTCGTCTAGGGGTGAGGACGCCAGATTTTCATTCTGGAAACAGGGGTTCGATTCCCCTACGGGCTACAAATCCTGCTTCACGATGTGCAAGCGGGATTTTTTAATTTATAGCTAGCTCGCCTTTACAACTCATTTAAAGATTTCGGGTCAAGCGAAATTCTTGGAGAAACGTTAAAGCATATATTTTACTAAAATCTCTTTTGACCTCTGTGAAATACGGTCTCTAGCCCATGTTCTTCGATCTCCATTCGATGCCTATCCCAGTGCTATCCAAGGATACTTCGGTAAAACTGCGTCTGAGATAGGTTTTAACGGATACCTATCGGCAAAGGATAGGAAAAGGAGGGCTAGACGGTAACAGTTGGGAGGGGTAAAAGTTAAACGCTATCCGAACCAGCAGCGAATAGAATGTAGCTGTCAACTCCATTCAAAATTCAATAATCTATCGTAAAAATTTGATGGTAATGTATAATTATACAATCGGATACCATTCTAACCAAATAGAATGGTATTTTTGTTTTCAAATTGCTGAAATGAGTAACAATAAAGCTAAAGATTTAATCGATTCGATAAAGAACAAAGGAAAGACTTTAGAGGCAGAAATGTCTTTTTTTGACCACCTGGATATTCTCCGCAAACATTTGCTAAGAGCGTTAGCAGTAATAACGCTATTGGTCATGGTCGCATTTTATTTCACTGACTTCATTTGGCATGACGTGATCATGGCGCCAAAGAATGCAGATTTTTGGACCTATCGTATGATGTGTAAATTGGTAGACGCCTTCCCCTCGATCGGTAGCGAGTTTTGTATCACCGATATCAAGGCGAAAATCATCAACACTGAAATGTCGGGACAATTTACGCTACAGATGAATTCTTGCGTAATGGCCGGAATCATTTTAGGTATCCCGTATCTATTATTTGAAATTTGGCTATTCATTAAACCAGCGCTGCTGGAGACAGAAAGAAAATCGGCCAGCGGTTTCGTTGCCTTTGCTTCGATATTATTTGCTTTAGGCCTATTATTTGGATATTATATCATCTGCCCATTATCTATCAATTTCCTAATCAACTATACCGTAGATCCAAGTATAGAAAATACTTTTACCATTTCGTCTTATTTATCTACAGTGCTAACCCTAGCTTTGGGTTCAGGAATTATTTTTCAGCTTCCGGTCGTAATTTACATCCTGTCTAAGTTGGGTATTATGACACCCAAGTTTATGCGCTCTACCAGAAGATATGCAGCGGTGTTAATTTTAATTGTGGCGGCTGTAGTAACGCCAACCGCAGATCCTTACACTATGTTAATTGTAGCTTTCCCATTATTTTTACTTTATGAATTGAGTATTGTTATCTCGGCTCGTATAGAAAAGAAAAAACAGAAGGCAGAATTGGCTTTTTACGGAAAGTAGGAAGAAAAAGGAATAAAGCTCAAGAAGCAAAGACTGAAATTTGTCATTGACAGCTTAATCACAACAAAATATTTACTAAACCGTTTTTATAATTCTATTTAAATTTGAATATGTCTTCATCAAGTAAATTAAAACTAGCCATTGGGGCAGACCACGCGGGCTTTGAATATAAAGAAATATTGAGAGCTTTTTTAAGCAATTATGAAGTCACTGATTTTGGTACGCACTCACTTGACTCTGTAGATTATCCAGATTTTGCGCACCCAGTAGCGAGTGCAGTAGAAAAAGGAGAAGCCGACTTTGGAGTTTTACTTTGTGGAAGCGCACAGGGAGTAGCCATTACCGCCAACAAACATCAAGGCATAAGAGCTGCCGTAACTTGGCTTACAGATATTGCTAAGTTATCGAGACAACATAACAACGCTAATGTAATTTGCATTCCAGCGCGTTTTGTTTCACAAGAATTAGCAAAAGAGATGGTTACTACATTTTTAGAGACTCCTTTTGAAGGGGGCAGACATGCAGATAGAGTTAATAAAATATCGTGCTAATTCAGTTTTTACGGCTTTAGCTTCAACCCGAACTATCAATACCTAACTAACTCATAAAATGAATAAAAAGTTTGTATACACCTCACTGGCGCTCGCGCTTAGTTTTGGTGCAATGGCGCAAGATAAAAATGCCATTAAATTTAGTGCCCCAGTTAATAAAGAAAGAGCTTATGAGCACTTGTCTATATTAGCTTCAGACGAGTACGAAGGTCGAGAGACTGGTAAAAAGGGCGCTTGGATGGCTGCCGAATATATCAAAAAGCAATTTCAGAGCTTTGGGCTCGTTGGCCCAGTGAAAGGCAACAAAGACCCATACATGCAGCCTGTAGGCATTTCTGCGAAGAAATTATCAGACATTTCACTAGCTGTAGGTTCTCAAACTAAAGAGAATCTTAAAGACTACTATGTATTGGCCCAAACTACTCCGGCGGCTGGTTTTAACGTAAAAGCTAACGAAGTTATTTTTGCGGGCTATGGCTTAAATAAAGATGATTTTAACGAGTATGCAGGCATCGATGTTGCGGGCAAAGTAGTGCTTATTTTTGCCACTGGCGATCCAACTGCAAAAACTCCGGCACCAACACAAGGCAGAAGGGCACAAAGCAGCGTTGGTAGTCAACAAGCAAAAATCAAATACCTAACAGATCACAAAGCCGCAGGCGTATTAGTGATCAATGAAAGAGTAGACAATCTTAATGATGAAGCAAAAGCTTTTTTATCAGAAGGGACTGCTGGTTTAAAGCGTGAGGATGCAGCTAAAAACGCAAATTCTTTACCTATAATCACGGTAGGTTCGGCAGTAGCTAACCAAATTTTGGCAGGTGCCAACACTAATTTAGCTGATGTAAGGAAAAAAATTGCAGAAACCTTAAAGCCAGCTACAGTAGTGATTAAAACTCCAATTTCGTTCTCGGCTAAATTGATAGAGGAAGATATTAAAGCTGATAACGTATTAGGTTTCTTAGAAGGCTCTGACCCTAAGCTTAAAAATGAGGTGCTAGTTGTTACTGGTCACTACGACCACATTGGTTTAGTGAACGATCCGAATGCTACCGACAAAGTAAATAATGGCGCTGACGATGATGGTTCTGGAACTACTGGTGTTTTGATGCTTGCAGAAGCCTTTGCTAAAGCTAAAAAAGCTGGTAAAGGTCCTAAACGTAGCATCTTATTCATGACTGTAGTAGGGGAAGAAAAAGGACTTTGGGGTTCTGAGTGGTATTCAGACCATCCTATATTTCCTTTGGCAAGCACTATCACTAACCTAAATATCGATATGATTGGCCGTGGGGATGACAATCGCCCTGGCGACAATAATTTCGTGTACATTATTGGTTCTAATATGTTAAGTGATGATTTGGATAGAATCGGTAAAAAAGCAAACACAGACTATGTAAACATTGTATTGGATGAGAAGTACAACAACCGCACGGATCCTAACCAATTCTACTATCGTTCTGACCACTATAATTTTGCGAAACACGGCATTCCGGTAATTTTTTACTTTAACGGTGTACACAAAGATTACCACCAACCAGGAGATGAAGTTAGCAAAATCGACTTCCCAATGCTAGCTAAAAGAGCACAGCTAGTTTATTATACTGCTTGGGAGCTCGCTAATGGCGAAAAACGTCCAGTAGTAAATAAAAACGAAGACGGATCACCAAAAACTAATTAATAGCAGTTTTCAAAATATAATCCCGTTAGCTTGGCTAGCGGGATTTTTTGCTTTTGGTATAGCTATCAAATCCCTAAAGCGTACCTTTGTAAACGATGAGAGATAGCCAAAGCTTCAAATTCCCACTTACCTTCATACTATCATTCGCTAGTATTTTTTCTTTTGCTCAACAATCAGAAGTAGACACTAAATTACTTTCTGAGCAGCCTAATTTCTTAAAAACTCGTTTAAAATCTACCGATTCCCTTTTTCTAAAGGACATTGGTGTACTAAAGAAATTTATAGCGTTAGATAGTGTTGATATGGAAATATTAAAGCCTCAAATTCTTTACACCGTACTTAGCGAAAGCAATGTAGATACTATCGTGACCTACAAAACCCTAGTTAATGCAGTACAGGCTTTTAAACAGAATATTGGCTATGCTGAATTTAGGAAAGGAATTTTACTTTACAAGCAAATGGCTGCTATAAAAGTAAATCCAGAAAATTGGAAAAATGATCAAGCCCTGTTCAGAAGGCTCGGTTTTACAGAAGCTGATCTGGAAGATTTCCTAGTATTCATTTCAAAGCCTGAAAACAAAAACATGAACTATAAAGAAGCTTATCTCGCTTACATGAAAGAAATTGATAATTTGCAATAAGAGTTATAGATTTTATTTATACCTCTCATTTAACCTCAAAAACAGGTACAGACCGAAACCAAAACAAAACCTTTAGTTTTATCAGTTACACCGGGGCTTTGGGTGATTATCGGTAGCGTTCTATAGTAAAAGCAGGATTACAAATCCTGGGTTAGATTAATCGGGATTACAAATCCCGACTAGCGATATTAAAACTAGCATTTCGCTAGTCCGGATTTGTAATCCGGACTCAACTAACAAGGGATTTGTAATCCCTAAAACCAAAAAAAGCTTATAGCAAAACCACCGCACTTTCATTACCAATTATATTCCTCTAATCGGGACCCAGATTTTACAATCCGGACTCAACCAACAAGGGATTTGTAATCCCTAAAACCAAAAAAAGCTTATAGCGGAACCACAGCACTTTCATTACCAATTATATTCCTCTAATCGGGACCCAGATTTTACAATCCGGACTCAAATAACTAGGGATTTGTGATCCCTGTAGAAAAAAGCTAAATTTATTAATGGGTTTTAAATATCAAATCACCGACAGAGAAGGCATTTATTTCGTCACCATTACTGTTGTAGATTGGATTGATGTTTTTACTCGCAGAGAACTAGCCGAAATAGTAATCGATAGCCTTTCCTATTGCCAACAAAACAAAGGCCTAATCTTATACGCTTGGTGCTTAATGCCGAGTCATTTGCACTTAATAATAAGCGAACAACAAAATCAAAATCTATCGGATATCATTCGTGATTTCAAAAAGCATACATCCAAACAGATTGTATCCGAAATAGCAAAAATTAACGAGAGTAGAGAATGGATGTTAAACAGGTTCAAGTTTCTTGGCAGTATTAATCCAAAAATAATCCTAGCTAAATTTTGGCGAGATGGTTATCATCCTATTTTATTAGAAAGCAACAGATTTTTAGAACAAAAATTAAATTACATCCATGAAAATCCAGTAGAATCGGGATTAGTAACAGAACCTCAATATTACAATTATAGTTCTGCCGTTAATTACGCTGGAGGCATTGGGTTATTAGAAGTGGTATTTTTAGAGTAAAAACAGGATTACAAATCCTGGGTTAGATAATCGGGATTACAAATCCCGACTAGCGATATTAAAACTAGCGTTTCGCTAGTCCGGATTTGTAATCCGGACTCAAATAACTAGGGATTTGTAATCCCTAAAAGCAAACAAACTTAAAGCGAAATCACCTCTCCCTCACTTTCGTTTCCTGTTCTACCAACGACAGTAACTTTTACTGCTTTTAGTTTTGCCGTAGCTTTGGTTTTCGGATTTACTTCTACCACTTTCGCCATCTGAAAGAAACGACTTTTCGCATTTAACGTTCTGTAAGTCCATTTATCTCCGTATTGGGTATAAACTACGTACTTAAATACGTCCTTTTCTTTCTTTGCAGTCCATTTGATATATAAATCTGCATTGCGATCTTCTTTAGTAACAGTAACGCCTGCAGGCAAAGATTTATCCAACCATGGCGACGCAGGAACTAGCGCCTCTTCTTTGTAAGGTCCAGCTAGCAAATCATTTCTCAAACTTTCGTGCTTCGTTAAAGCACCAATACTCCAATGTGCCACTCCTGGAGAATTTGGGGTAATCCCTCTTGAAATCATAATTTGATTAATGATTTCATCACTATTTTTTTCTCCGCCACCAATACCGCTGTTCAAGCCTGGCCACAAATGTCGGGCTTTGGTATTTTCCGTTTCCCACCATCCCAACAATACCGGAAAGCTCAAAGGAATATTATTGATTTGCCAATACAATTGCGGCATAAAATAATCCACCCAGCCTTCATTTAACCAAAGTTTGGCATCTGCGTATAACTTATCATATTGATCCATACCGCGGATAGATTCAGGATACCCTGGTCTCCAAATCCCAAAAGGACTGATTCCAAATTTCACATATTTTTTCTCTGCTTTGATTTCTTTATAGATGCGTTTCACGAACTTATTAACGTGATTTCTACGCCAATCACCTCTGGATAATTTACCGCCAGTTTGTTGATAAGCAGCAAAACTTTCATCGTCAGGAAAATCAGCTCCCCCGTTATATTCTGCATAAGGATAGAAATAATCATCGAAATGTACCCCATCAATATCATAGCGCTTCACAATATCTTTCACTACTGAAGAAGCCAAATCCTGTGTACCTTTCTTTGACGGATCAAACCACCAGTAACCTTGTTTTAATTTCACTACCAAATCGGGATGCTTTTTAACTACTGATGAATCACTCACCGTACCGCCGGAAACGTGATGCGCACGATAAGGATTTAACCACACGTGCAGTTCCATTCCACGTTCATGAGCTGCATTTACCCAAAATTCTAAAGGATCGTAATACGGATTTGGCGCTTGCCCCTGCACACCTGTTAGAAAGTAAGACCAAGGTTCGATGTTACTTTTGTAAAAAGCGTCTGCCTGAGGTCGGATTTGAAAAATTACCGCATTGAAGTTATTCTTCTGTAACATATCCAACAAAGCGATGGCTTCATCCTGCTGCTGCCGTGTAGTTAATCCTGGTTTACTAGGCCAGTTGATATTAGCTACACTGGCCACCCAAGCTGCCCTGAATTCCCTTGGTATATTTGGACCGTTATTAATTTGCGCTTTCAATTGTGAGGATACACAAATAAGCAATGCCAGAAGTGTTTTTTTGAACATGATTGCGGATTTATCTCAATATTAAAGATAAATTATAAAAATACCGCAGCTTTCCGCAAATCACTTCATCCAACTGCACGTTTAAATACCACTACTTAAAAAGCATGGGCACAAAGTCGACAAGATAATCTCTCCAATTTGTCCAAGTGTGCCCGCCATCACTTTCATGATAAGTATATTTGAAATGCATAGCGTCTAACTTTTCCCTATAGGTGTTTACAGGTTTAAATAAAAAGTCATTCTTGCCTATGCCAATCCAATATAAGCGATATCCGTTTTTCTGCTGTAATTTCAACTTTTCATCCAAGTGTTGGTAAAGCTCTATTTGTTTTTCTTTTGGAGGGAGAATTGCGGGAGAGAATAAGCCCATATAGCTAAAAGTATTCGGATAATTAGCACTGATATAGAGCGTATGGAAACCACCCATAGATAAACCTGCTATTGCTCGGTTTTCCTTATTTTTCTTCACTCTGTAATGATGTTCTATAAAGTCAATAACTTCTTTGAAATTACGCTCCATATCGCCATTAAACACATCTGGTGTCATCATAATCGGTTTATAAAAACCTTTGCTAGATTCACCGGGAGCTGCACTGTTACTGGTGTGACCATTTGTCATTACCACCATCATAGGCTTTGCTTTTTTATTCGCAATTAGGTTATCCATGATTTGGGAAGCTCGACCCAACTGCATCCAAGCTTCTTCATCACCTCCTACACCGTGCAGAAGATAAAGAACAGGATAACTCTCTGTTGTCGATTCATAACCTGGAGGTGTATAGACTGTCAGCCTGCGAGCGGCATTCAATCCCTTGGAATGATACCATTGTTTCAATACCGTTCCATGTGGGACATCGTTCACTTTGTAATCATCCGCTTTTCCGTTACCTATTAAAAAGATGTTGACTACACTTGCCACATCTCGCAATAAATAAACATTGTTAGGATCATGCATCACCAAACCATCCACTTTAAAGGTATAACTGTAAAGATTAGATGGAAGTGGTGAACTGGTATAGGTCCAAAGACCATCGCTAGTTTTCTGCATAGCAACTTCCTTTTGACCACCAAAATCTCCTACTAACTTTACTTCCAAAGCGCGAGGAGCCAACAATCGAAAGGTCACCGAGTAATCCGCATGGATTTCTGGGGAAACGATAGGCTTTTGGGAATTGAAATCGAGATTTTCTTGTGCCGTTGCAAAATGCACCAGCAACATCAAAACAATAAATAGCCTAAATTTCATCATTATATTTTCCTGAAGATAGCAAAAAGTTTCCAAGTGGTAAGCCATCTAGCTTATCAATGGCAAAAAATGGAGTTAAACTACTACAGTAGAAAAGCCCTAACGGAGCTTTTCTACTGTATAACGTTCAAGCCTAGCATCTTTGATTACACCTTTCCAGTTTAAACCGAAACCGAAATCGTACACATTACCATCTGCATCTTTATGGCAATCCATATCAAATGGAACATCTTCTTTTTGCAGCTCTACCGTTTTCATGTTTGCTGGCATTTGCACAGGCAATAAACCCGAAGGCTCTCTCTTGCCAGAAATGATATCCAATACCGCTTGCGAAGAAACCCCAAAGTTTAGCACAATTCCATCTGCTATAGCTTCAAATTCATTAAAGATCATTGGCTTGCTAGCCGACACTGAAACAATAACAGGCTTACCTTTCATCATCTCTTTCGTATCTAAGATGGTTTGCAAATCCATCGTATTGCTAGCTACTGTCGATTTATTTTTAAAAGAACGATCCTTAATGGTTGGATCTACTACTGGATCGCCAGCTGCAATGCTTTTTTCTCTAGCATCAACTGCGGTATAAGCACCGTACTGTAAACTAATTGGCACATAGCCGTTGTTTCCTTTTTTACGATCGGCAGCACTGTAACCACCATCTGCACTTTGTGGACTGCTCACAAACACGATAGCAAAATCAGCTTTTGCTGGATCAGAAGTGAAATTATAGTACTTTTTAAGCACGTTAGTATCTATCGGATATTCGAATTTTGCTTGTTGATAGTTACCCCACCAATCTTTAGCCGCTGGCGTGTAGATTTTAGGAACATACACTGTTTTCTTCACCTGAACAGGTAATGCAGATTGATGGTTTTTTAATAATACCACCGATTTCACCTGAGCTTCGTAACCTGCTTTCATAAACGCTGGTTTACCTACCAAAGCTTGGCTTTCATCAGCATTTAAGTACGGATTTTCAAATAATCCCACACGGAAAATGTTCTTTAATAGACGGATACCAGAAGCTTCGAAACGTGCTCTGAAAGCTTTCTCGCCAAATTGCTTAACACCCATTTGATAAGCTTCCAAAACTGGAGCTATCACATTGTTTCCGCCAAACTGATCTACTCCAGCTAATAAAACTTGATAGTGTCTTTCTGCAATAGATAGTTTTTCTGCACCCCAAGGTTTACCAGCAAAATCTCCAGGAGTTTTGCCTTCGTCGCCAGTAATTAACCAATCGGTACAAACCACCCCATCATATTTATATTTCTCTCTTAATAAATCTGTAATAATGTATTTACTGAAACCATTCGCTAAGGTATCTTTCCCATGAGAAATGGTATAGTAGGGCATCACAGCTGAAGCTGCACCTGTTTTCCCTTTTAGTTTAAAAGCCCCATTCACAAATGGGTTAACGTGCTCTTGGAAATTATTGCCTGGATAAACAGCAAATTTACCCATAGCCCAGTGACCATCGCGTCCACCTTCTTCTGGACCACCGCTTGGCCAGTGTTTTACCATAGCGTTTACACTACCGTAACCCCAACCATTTTTAATTTCATCTTTCCCTGTGGAAGTTTGGAAACCGTCGATATAAGCTCTAGCCATATCGGTTGTTAATTTGCTACTTTCACCAAAAGTCATGTTGATACGGTACCAACGAGGTTCTGTACCTAAATCAATTTGAGGAGACAAAGCTGTAGTAATACCTAAGGCTCTATATTCTTTTGCGGCAACTTCTCCAAATTGCTGTACAATAGCGGGGTCAAAAGTTGCAGCCATCGCTAACCCATCCGGCCATAAAGAAATCTGACCACCAGCACCTTCATTAAACTCTGTGGTTGCTTTAGCAGTATGCCTTGGGTCAGTACTGTTATTAGCAGGAATGCCCAAACCTAAGCCCTCTACAAACGCTTGTGCATTATTATTCCACAAAGCAGCGTCCTTTGGAGAAGCAACCGTAGTAATCAACACGTGGCGTAAGTTATCGTTCTTTAAAAATGCTTTCTGTTGATCGGTTAAATCAGAGGTTTTAGCACCACTAGCCTTAAAAGTTTTTCCATTGTACATTCCCGCTCTAATACCCGTTTCGGCACCAGGTATAGATTGATGAATACTGTACAACATTAAACCAGCAATTTGCTCAACTGACATTTGCTTTACCAAATCCTTTGCCCGCTCTTCCGCACTCAGTCTCCAATCCTCGTACTTGTCTAACTTACCGTTCTTATTGAGGTCTTTGAATTTAAGCCCATTTACCGTAATGATCTTAACACCAGATTGTGGCGAATAACCTAGAGTTGCCCCTTTCTTGTTCTCTACTAAAGCATATGATTGTTGAGCGCTTGAGCTTTGTACCGCCAATAAAGCGACAGCCAAAGCGAAATAGTTATATTTTTTGTTCATAATTAAACAGGTTGGTTTCTAGAATTTGAAATTGATAGAGGCCTCTACCGTAAATGGCCTGATGTAAGAGCTGGTCAATAATTGTCCGTAGTAAGGATTTGCGTCTGTAGCCAGCTCAGTTCCATTGATGGTTCCTTTAGCACCACGCTGATTTAATGGGTTAACCACTGTTAAACCACCACCCACTGATTTATTGAATTGATAGTTTACACCCGCAAAAGTTTCCCACCAGCCTTTAAAGAATAAAGCATTGGTTAGGTTAGCATATTGCTTACTGAAATAACGCAAGCTAGCCCAAGCTCTAAATTTCTGATCAGTTGTGGTATAACTTGGATCAATTTCCATCAACACTTTAGAAATTTGCAATACGCTTTTTCCGTTGTAGCTGTAATTATTTCCAAAAGCATTGAAATTATAGTTTTTATAAACTGGATCTTGGATCGTTAATAAATAATGTAAACTAAAGTTTCTAACTGGTTTTGCTACGATGTCGGTAGTCCAGCCTTTGGTTTGGATGTCATAGAAAACTGGTGTTAACTGGTTCTGTGTTACATTAGATGGATTAACCAGGTTTAAACGCGTTTGGTAATTATTTCTCGTTAAGTAAGTTAATGCAGAAACAATGCTTATTTTAGGATGGTTGAAAAACAACCCAGCACTGGCATACGGACTTTTTGTTTTCGCAAAGTTAGGTGTATAGGCTGCCGAATAATCTTCCAAAGCTCCATTCTTTTCCGTATAAATCAAATCGGCCAGTACGCCAAAGTTCTTACCCAAATTATAAACCGCATTTACTGATGCTCCAATATGGAACCAGTTGTGATCAAACGGTGTTAAGGTTTTCCCTACAATGGTATAACCAACACCACGAGGATCTAAAGAATAATTACCTTTCATTTTGTGGTAACGGAAATTTACACCGTAGCTTAATTTGAACTTATCATTCACTTGCCAATCATCAGTTGCATAAGCAGTAACTTTATTTTCGATACCACTATGATAGTTTGCACCTACGTTGTAATTGTAATAACCATATTCATCTGTTTTAGCAAACGATGAAGTAGCAGCATTAAAGTTAGTTAACTGACGTGGCTGTGCACCAACTTCTTGATAGTAGAAAGTTTGGTTAAACGCAAACTGACCTTCATCGAAATAAGCTTCTGTTAATCCAATTCTCCATTTGTGGTTATTTTTGTTTTTCAAAACTTCAAACCTCGATTGAAAACTATTTAATTCTGTATCTGGAGAAACGAATGCCAAAACAGATTGTACCGTTCCGTTGTAAGCTGTTCCATCCATGTAAGTAAAACCATCCGCAGCAGTTGCCACTTTAGACGAAGTTGGTACTATTAACTGTGTTGAATTGAAGCTTTTATGGAAACGCATCACATACTTGAATTTCCAATCGTTACCCAACTGATAATTCCCTAGTAAATCTATATTATGTGACTTGGTATCTAAATCCTTACCTAAATCTACATTATAATATTCACCATTCAGGGCATTTAACATTCTTACTTTACCTTCTCGAAGAATGTAAGAATCTCTACCTACCCTGAAATTATCTAGCTCGCTGATATTTCCACCTTCTTGATACCTAAAAGCACCATAATTTGTTAAAACTAGCGAGTTGGCATATTTGTAAAGGACACTGATATCGCCTTTGCCATTTTTAAATCTCTTGGTAATTCCAGCTCTGTAGATTTGTGTTTTATCAGAATAATTGGTGAAGCCTACATCAAAAGATTGTGGGTCATAATTTTGGAAAATACCCGCAGAATAGCTCCATGATTTATCTTTAGAAATTGGTCCCGAAACATTCAAGTCTCCTTTTAACCAACCGAAATGACTACCAGCTATATTTCCTGTAATCTCAGTTTTTTCAGTTCCTAATTTTGTGTAAGAATTTACGGCAAAACCAAAATCGGCAGTAGTGATACTCGTCTCTTTTAAACCTAACAATCCAGTTTTACTTAAGCTTACACTGCTTCTCCAAGTACGATTAGGCAATTCAGGCCAAAAGTAATAAACTACTGGCAGGTCGTTTTCTAAAATGGTTGTACCGCCTACACTACTTGGCAAACCTACATTGACTTCTCGTGGTCCGCTGTTGTTAGCAGCATTAAGCATTACATTTCTGTTCTCTTCTTCTTTTTTCTCTACGATTTTTTTAATGGCAACAGAGTCTTTTTTTAAAACGTTCTGTGCAAACGTAGGCACGCAATAAGTGGCAAATAGCGCTAATAAAATTTTCTTTGATATGTTCATCACAATTTAAATGTTATTGTATTTGGTAAATCAGCATAAAGCAAGGTGATGGGCGTACTTGGTTAGGCTACCGAAACTTATTGCTTCATAATGAAGCAATGTTAAGAGGTTTGTGGTAGAAAAGCAAATTATTTGCTTTAAATCATTTAAAAATATTACTTTACGTAATGCAGATAAAAGATGTAATCGAGTCGAGCAAGAGACATTGGCAGACAGCATTGCCACATTTATCCATAGACTGTGTAGTGTTTGGTTTTGATCAACGTCAACTTAATGTACTACTGTTGAAACTAAAAGATAATGCCGATAACTGGATATTGCCAGGTGGCTATGTACTTAAAGAAGAGCCGCTAGACGATGCAGCAAAAAGGATTCTAAAGGAAAGAAGCGGTGTTGATAAGATTTTCTTAAATGCATTCAACGTGTTTGGCGACTTGAATCGCTCGGAAGGTTATTTTGAAGAATACGATGATGACTTATGGCACAAGCAACGTTTCGTGACCATAGGTTATTATGCTTTGGTAGACCATGAAAGCGTAACACCGAAACCGGACGCCTCTTCTGAAGATTGCAAATGGATGCCCATAGATAATTTGCCAAACATGGTCATGGACCATCAAACAATTATCGAAAAGGCACTAGCTACCTTGAGAGAGCAAATCAGATACAAACCCATTGGTTACAACCTTTTGCCTAAAGAATTCACCATGCCCGAACTGCAAAGACTTTACGAAGCGGTGCTTGGCTACAAACTGAACAGAGGTAATTTTTATCGCAGAATTATGCGCTATAACATCTTAACGAAGTTGGATAAAGAAAGAAAAGGTGGCGCACATAAGTCGCCAATCCTTTATAGTTTTGATGAGGATAACTACCAAAAAGCACTGAGTGAGTTTAGTTGGTAAGGGTTCTAAACTCTTGCCGTCATTTCGAACGCAGAGAGCATTGAAAATCTAACGAATTTACTGTAATACAATTTGTTAAATTTCTCCTCGTACCTCGTTCGAAATGACGAATCGGTTATAAATGTCTACCTACTTTATCCTATTCTGAATGTCCTCGCTGCCAGTTTTACGTGTTCTACTTTCAAATTGCTTACCAAACCGGTAAGTGAATGAGAGGATTGCCCTTCTACTGTCAATCCAAATTCTACTGTACATATTGATGTTTTGATAGTGGGTATCATTTCTGTAGTTATTGGTCTGGAAAATATCGTTAATAGCCAATTTAATACTTCCTTTATCGTTCAACACGCTTTTTTGGAAAGCTGTTGAAACCGCCCAATAAGACCGTTCTTTAATAATACCATAAACAGATGACGAGTTATAAAAAGCATTCAGCTCTGCGCCAAAACCTTTGGCGATTTTAAAAGAGTTTTGTGTGTTTACACTGAAACTAGTGAGTTTTTTCTGTTCATCTGCTAAATCATATTCATTACGGAAAATATTGGCAAAGTTAGTTCCCGACCACCATTTGAAATAATCCATTTGTGCAGTAAAACTGATGCCGTAATTAATTAAACTTGGCAAGTTTTGAGGAGCTTCGAATGTTGTATTTGTCGCATCATTTTGTCCCGTTACCCAAGTCATTACATCCTTAGTTCTGCTGTAATTTAAGGATGTGGTGAACCTACTTTTAAATACGTGGTTAAACACGATGTTCTGCGTTAACTCTGGTTTCAAGTGTGGATTTCCTTCGTAATATAAAGATGGATCTCTGAACATACGGAAAGGATTTAAAGCACTGTAGTTTGGTCGCTCTATTCTGCGACTATACGAAAGTTGAATCTGATTATTCGTGTTTAGGTTTTGATTAACTGCCACATTAGGGAATAACTGAAAATAGTCTCTGGTAAAAACTGTATTTGTTGTAATTTGATCCCCATTGGTATTGGTGTACTCACCGCGCAAACCAGCTTGGATAGAAGTCTTCCCAAACTCAGCCATTACATTCAAATAAGCCGCGTAAATTTGTTCCTGATACCTGAAATGGTTGCTCGAAGTGGCGTCAAATTCCCAGTCATTATTTTTAAACTGATGATAAACCAAATTGTTATCCGCTTCGATGAATGAGCTCTTTGCACCTGTTTCCAGTTTAATCTGCTCATTCAATACATCGGCATAATCGATTTTGGCTACATAAACATCAGTTTTTGCGGGCACGGTTCCCCGCCTTCTGGCTAAATCTCCATTTGGAAAATCAGCATTAGGACGGGTGTAGGTATCTAAATTGAGGTTAGAACTGAAACGGTTAGGCGCAAAATCTAAATCTGCAGAAAGTTCTCTACCTTTTTTAGCAAAGCGATGTAAGTAATTTAAATTGTAGGTTAAACTTTCCCAGGTTTGCTTGTCGTAATTTTGGGTCAGCATATCGCTCAACAAAGTTCCTTGGCTATTTCTAATCAAGTTGCTGGTTTCACTATCGTGAGTATACCTGCCTAAATTTCCATTTACTAAAAGTCCAATAACATTATTGCTATCAATTTCGTAATCAATACCTACACGGAAATTATGTGTATTTAAGGGTTCGTTGGTTTCCGTTCGTTGAGTTGAAGTTCTGGAAGTCGCAACCTGACCATCTGCAAAACGTCTAATAAAGTCTAAATATTCGGTTTCACCGCGATAAGCGTAGTTGTAATTACCGTAAACATTAAAGTTGGAACTTCGATAGTTCAAGTTAAAACCACTACCGTATCTGGCATTACGACCAGCGCCACCATTTGCACTCACCGATCCATTTAAGCCTTTCACTTGGTTTTTCTTCATCACAATATTGATGATCCCTGCATTTCCAGCAGCATCGTATTTCGACGAAGGACTGTTAATAATCTCAATCTTTGAAATAGATGAAGAGTTAGTTGCTTTCAACAATAGAGCAAGTTCTGTTGCACTTAGGTAAGTTAACTTGCCGTTCATCATTACCGTTACGCCAGTTCTTCCTTTTAGGGAAATTTTACCATCGCTATCTATCTTCACCCCTGGTGCTCTTTCCAACAATTCCAAAGCGGTATTTCCTTCGGCCAAAATACTGTTCTCTATATTCAAAGTCATCTTGTCCATGCTTTGCTCAATCACTTTCTTTTGCCCACTTACTGTTACAGTGCTTAATTGTTTGGTATCATCCGCCAATTGAATTTTAGCAAACTCATGAATATGTTTAGCCTCATTAATTTGAAAACTAGGTACAGTATGATTGAGGTGCCCCATGCTAGAAACCACCAGTTTATAGCTCCCGTTGGGTACATTGGCAAAAACAAATCGACCAACAGAATCGGTAAGTACGCCTTTAAAGATTTTATCGTCGCTATATTTTAAAGCTACTGACGTATATGCTATTCCTTTACCTAAATTAGTTTTCACTATGCCTGAAACATTACCTTTATGTTGTGCAAAAGCAGCTTGAGCAAAAGATAAACACAGGGCAAGCCCTAAAATTTTTCGCAAAGCGGTTTTCTTAACAGCCAATCGAGCTGAGACGTAAGTACTTTCCATATTTCCAGTTATTTTTGTTAGATGATGAGTGTTATTTAGCCTAAAGCTGGTTTCGAGCTTTTCTTTTTTGATTTCTTCTTTTTACCCCACCAAATGTAAAAACCGGTGATAGGTAAACTGGCACAAATTAAACTAGCGATGAAGTAAATGATCTTGCTAGCAAGTCCGGCAAAAGCGCCTACATGTAATGAGTAGTTAAGTTTCCGCACCTTATCAGCAAAAGGCAAATCTGCAGTGCGTTCTTTTGTGGTAGACGTAAGCGACAAATCGGCTTGCTTGAAATACAAATCTCTCCAATGTCCATTAACCATATCTGTGCAAACATAAATAGGGTCATCTTCATGATCTGGAAAAGAAACAATGATTTGATCTTTATTATCTACCGCAATTTCATCTTGTACCTTAAGCCAAACTTTATCTACCTGCTCCAGCATCGGCATTTTTGAAGGTTTAAATATTTCTTCTTTTGGCTGAGGTTGATTGGTGTCTCCGCCAGTTAGCCAGTACACACTTTGATTGAACCATGAGAAACTCATAATTAAGCCCGTAATAGCCATGAGTAAAGCTAAAATCATCGAGTAAAACCCAAAAACATTATGCAAATCGTAATTTACACGCTTAAATTTAGCCTTCCATTTCACCTTAAAGCTTTTATCAACGTTAGACTTTTTCAAGTTCTTGGGCCACCATAAAATCAATCCTGTTATGGTTAGAAGGAAGAAAACGAAAGTTGCCCAACCCACAATTGGCCTACCTATGTTTGGCGGTAACCATAAATGTCTATGGCCTTCATCTATCTCATGGAAAAAATCTTCGTGATCTACCATAGCCACAATCTCGGCAGTGTAGGGATTAACGTAAATCATAGAATCAGAATCATTGATACTAAAATGGGCGGTGTGTGCCGCACCGTGGTACCAAACCGAACTAATTTCTTTTTGCGGCAATGCCTTTTTTACTTCCTTATATAGCGCAGACGGTGGTAAATAAGTTCCCTTGGCCGATTTTTCTACGTGCAGCCAAGGAGAACTTAAGCTTTTAATTTCTTGCTCAAAAACTAATATACAGCCGGTTATCCCTAAGATTACAACAACAATCCCTGAGGCCAATCCTAACCAAAGGTGTAACCAAGCATTTAGTTTTTTAAGTGGTTTTAACATTTAAAGAGAATTATTTGAATTTCACAAGCGTATTAATACCATTTACACCGTCTAATTTCACTCCTTTAGCCACTGAACCCGACGACAAGTTATAGTTATAAACAAAACTACCTTCTGCCGTCGTTACGCCAATAAAAGCAGTATTACCATCTAACAGTACGTTTGTTGCGTAAGGATTTGGTAAGCTCTTAGGGATATTCAACTTTGTTTTGGTCTTATTTACCACATCTAATACGTAATACTCTGAGATGTATTTACCATCGTAATCTTGCCAAGTTGAAATTTGAGTTTTATCGAAAATCTTGATAATTGCCTTTCCATTACCGATGTAGAATAAATCAGTAGCTTCTTCTTTGGTTCTATCGGTCAATTCAAATTGGTAGTTTGCATCAATCGCGGTACTTCCGTTAGCCACACGATAGATCGAGAAAGAACCCCCTGTTTCTCCGGCAATCCAAATGGTTGGTGCATTAAGGAAATAAGCATATCCATTATCAACAAAAGTACCTGGTGAATTTAAAGTGTAATGTGCAGGTTGGTTAAAACGAATGTCTTTTGTTACTGTAACAGCGCTTACGTTAGGAAAATCCATGGATGCCAAATAAACCTCGTTTAAAGGCAAATTAGTACTGTTATCAGTTTTATTGTAACTTAAATAAAGTTTATTGCCCAAAAACACAGCTGTATTGCCCCAATAATAATATCCAGCAGTGGGCAATGGAATGCTGATGTTTCCAGATGCTGTGATGGTCATGGTTTCTACGTTCAAAGTAGCGTACTCAAACTGAAGCGCTTCTTTAATACTAAATAGTACTAAAGTTTTATCGTCTTTCCATGCGAAAAAACTAGAGTAGTAAGCCCAGCTAATTTGAGTGAAGGGAATTTCCTTAACGATAGTGTTTACTTTATTGCTCGATGTAAATTTCACTAAATTACCAGCATCGTTAGTTCCGTAGAAAAACTCTCCCTTTTGGGTAATAATGCCCACATTGGTTTCTGCTCCGTTACCAGCTGTAGTTAATGCACCTTCTGTTAACGTATTGGTATTTAAAATATATCTAGCAGATGGAGTTCCTGCGCTTACTACCAATCCGTAGTTTTTTTCAGTGAGTTCGGCTGTGTTCGAATCATTTTTTTTACAAGCGGCAAAGCCAAATACCGAAGCGGCAAATAATAGTAAAAGAGACTGTCTTTTGATTTTAGTTAACATGTTTTTGATTTTATTTAATGAAATATCTAAGTTTCATGAATACAGAGCGACCTGGCTTTTGTAGTCTAAAATTGTCGTAAAGCAGCTCATTGGTAAAATTGTTTACTTCTACCGCAACATTATACTTACCGTTTAGCATGGTGTAAGAAACAGCAGCGTTATGTGAAAATTGTGTAGGTATTTTATTTTTAGATTCTATGCTACCTCTACTTTCCCAGTTAAGGTAAAACCAATTCACAAACTGACTGGACAAGCTCAGTTGTAGGCGATTGCCTTTTGCAAAAACATCATTTTTACCAATCTCTAGGTTTGCGTTAGCGTACAACCAAGGTTGATTGGGAATTCGGTCTCCGTAAGTCATATCTAAAATGGAAGTGTTAGGCTCGTAACGCTGACGACTACCTGCATCCTGATAAGTACCATTGACAGCAAAATTCAGTAAATCGGTGTAGCTATACTTAACTTCTAATTCTGCGCCTTTAATTTTTGCTCCAGCTAGGTTGTTGTATACAGAATACACTCCGCCACTTGGAACGAAATAGATAAAATCTTTAGCGCTTCTAAAAAAATATGAACTTTCTAAAGCAAAATGATGCTTTTCGCCAAACGCAAAATTATAAAAAGCACCAATGTTGACATTGTCGCTATTTTCTGGTTTCAAGTTGATGTTAGAAGTTACGTCAATACCATTTCCGAATAACTCTTCACCTTCTTGTAAGCGATAAGCGTGTTCATAGGAAACTTTAATTCCAAAATCATTGGTTAATCTGTATCGAGAGGCTATCCCATAACCGAAATAACTATTCGCTGTTTCAGAATTGGTTCTAACATAAGTTTGATTTTGAGCGAAAACAGCGTTCCTTACCAAAGCGTTTAACTTATAGAATTTACCGAAAACAGATGTTGTTAATTTTCTGTCGAAAGCATCATTCTGGTAGGCCAAACCCGCCACTTGTTTACCTATAGTATTAGGTTCGTCGAAAGTGTTATTTTTTACAATGCCTAAATCTTCAGTTGCTCTACGGGCAAAATGACTGTAATTATAATTCAGGTTGAAACTATTATTTTCATCCAATACATAACTGAAATTAACTCTAGCTAAACTTGCGGTATTGCGGTAATGGTAAATACTTTTAATGCCGTAGAGTTCTCCAGAAATAGGTTCCGGCCTGCCTTGTCCGCTCCAAGAATAAACGAAATTTGCAGTATCCGGAACACGAGAGCGTTGTAATGATGTTGACGCAAAAACAGTAGCAGTTAATCCTTTAGTTAAAAAATTAGATTTCTTATACTTAATCGAAGGCATGAAGAATTTCTCATTATTGGTTACTTCGCCAATTACCTTGTTTTGCGTAGCTCCTGTCTGTATTTCTTTGTACATATCAGCATACAGCAAATTCAATTCTAAATAATCGGCCCACTTCTTATTAGCCAAACCAACACCAATTTGCCCCATCGTAGAACGATAAGCACTGTGAAACCTACGAACATCCTTTTCTACCAATTCTCCATTCTCCACCACTTTTATTACTGCATCATACTTCGGGTTGCTTCGCATCAAGTAGTCATTATCTGAATAGTTATGAAAAGCATTTACTTTGAAAAACAAACCTGTTTTTTGGTCAGTATATTTTCCAGAAACAGCGGCTCTAGCAGTATTAAAAGAACCGTAGCTTACACTCGCATCTAAAAATCTAGAAACACTTTGATTCGTGATAATGTTAACAGCACCACCCAAAGCATCAGCACCGAGTTCTACTGGCACTACGCCTTTGTATACTTCTATTCGCTGTGCCAAATTCACAGGAATGTTATTTAGTGACATAGAGTTACCGAAAGATTCCATCGGGATGCCGTCAATAAAAAAGCGTACCTGTCTACCCGACAAACCGTTCAAACTAAAATTAAAATCGGAGCCCATGCCTCCGGTTTCCCTTACTTTTACACCTGTACTTCGGTTTAAGATGGTATTTAAATCTGCACTTGTATTTTGAAAAGCCTTTAGCTCTATTGCATTCACCGTGAAAGCTGATTGCTTAATTTCATTGGCAACAGTCCTACCTTTAACATCAACTATTTTTAGGTTATTATTATCGTCTTGCAATAGAAAATTTAATTGTAAGCTTTGACCTTCCTTAATGGAAATTGCGCTGCTAACACTTTGAAAACCTAAATACGAAATAAGTAGCGTGTAGTTACCAGATTTAATATTCTTAAGTTCGAAATGACCATTCGCATCTGTAGTTGCGCCAATTTTTGTTCCTTTTAATAGCACTGATGCACCTACGATGACACTAGCACTATCTGTTACTGAGCCTGAAATACTGGCATGCTGCTGTGCAGAAACTGAAATGATAAGAATTGAGAAAACGAACGAAAACAGTACTTTAAACCGAAACATTATTGTGCTTTTTTTTAAACATAGTAGCACAACTCACCTCTTCCCGAAGGTGAAAAATGAAAAAATTTAAAATTAGTCTAAATTAATTTAGCAATCTATCCAAACGGACAATGAAAGCAGACACCCCACCCAACTGCAAACCTTTGGTAAGTTTTCCGTTTTTGAGGTTATATTTCCAGATAAAATTGCCGTCGGTAGCAGAGTTTACAGCAATGTAAACGCTATCACCGTTTACCAAAACACATTCCTTTCGAGTTCCTTTATCTAAAGGCAAATCCAATTTTTTAATTACTTTCTGATTAATAATATCCAATAAGTAAAACTCAAAATGTGGTGTGCTGTAATGATCGGAAAGTCCTTTATATAAATCTTTACGCTCCGAGCGAATAATAGCCTTTCCACCGCCCACATACCACAGACCATAAGCATGGTTGCTAATTACCGAAGAAGAAAGATTGAAGAAATAATTCGGATCCGTTACTGAACTGTTAGCTTTAATTCTAAAAATTGCTGTTGGTAAATCTGTTCGGTTCCCCATCGCAATACCTGGGCAAGACATGAAATAGAAATCCCCTTGTTCATTAGTAAACTCGTTGTGTTGTACTGTATTTATTCCAGCTGGATAAGTAGAACGAATGTCCTTTTGTAAGCCAATGCTTTTCATTTCGGGATAAGTTAACTGAGAAATATATGTAGTATCGCTAGAGGTGTAATTGCCACCTTGTATTGGCGGATGGACAGTGTAGCCAACAAAAAGAGTATCCTGTCTTTTCTGCACAAAACCTATGGACATCGAAATAAACTTGCCTTGTGGTTTCTGAACATCTAACGAGCCCTTAGCCAACACTTTCATTTCTTTCGTATTAACAAGGTAGTATTTAGCCGTATTGGATAAATTGTTTAATCCGCTCAGCAACAGGGTATCTTTGCCAACCCATAAAAAATTCTCTTCGTTATAATCTTGTAACTGTAAATGCGCTACCGCAAAAAGCTGATTATCTTTTAAAGTGTACTTGGTAAAAATATCTGATTTACGTTGTAATGAATAATAATGTCCATCCTTTACGATCATATTTCTAGAAATGGTATCTGGTAAGGCCTCTGTAACATTTTCCGGTTTTATTAAACCTTTGTCCAAATCATCCGTGGTTACGATATATTCTTTGCCCTCCATATCTAGCAAATGCATACTATATTTTTTTGGTTGATCTACAGACGGAGTATGCTTACATGCAAAAAACCAGCTGATAAACAATAATATAAAAAAGAACGATAGGCACTTAATGATATTTGTTTTCATGGAGATTAAAGGCAGAGGCATTGGCAGCATTAAATATCAAACTCTTGAATCAACTTTCTTTGAATAACTGGTGGTAAACTAATCAAATTTCTTTCATTGACGATGATTAAACCATGATTTCCAGACTTGCTGTTAAGAATAATATAAGTTTGTCCTTTTTTTAAGTTGATTTTGCTATCGGCACCATCAAACTTCAATTCGATATCTTTTTTAGGTGATATTAAAATACTTCCTGTCAAATCTATCACGCCACTGTGCGCATTAATTTCCGCCGATGTTTCCGGGCCAACAGCTAAGCTATATTCCTTCGAACTAATGTGATTTACTTTTAACGCAGATTTGTTATGAAAAGCTAAGAATTCTACCGTTTTATCATCATTATTAGCTAAATAATAAAATATTGAGCCTAAAACTGCGATAAATAAAGTGGCTGCAACAGCTCCCTTCCACATGTAATACGATGCAGGTTTAATTGGCTTTACTTTTGATATTTCTTGTGGAGACATCGCTACTAAATCTGCCCAAATTTCATTTTTCACTAGGCTTTTATCTTTCCCAGAATGAAATTCTAACTCATCTACCTCGGTATTCATCAACCAATCTTCTACCGCTGCACGTTCTTGAAGCGTACATAAATCGTTATGATATTTCTCTAAAAGATCGGCGTTTACTTTCATCAACCAAATTTATAATACAAAACTAATATTTCTGATGCTTTTAAAGAGGAGTAGCGCTAACATTAATTTCCCGTAAGTATAATTTACTTTTTATTGAAGATAGCCAATTTTTCCTTCAAAGTAGTCATGGCTCTCGTAATATGATATTCCACTGCTCGCTCAGAAATCACTAATTTAGCAGCAATTTCCTTGTTACTAAACCCCTCTTCCCTACTCATTTTGTAAACACGTTTACATTGGCAAGGCAAGGTGTCTACCAGTAAATCTACATTACCTCTCAATTCGTTAAACAACACTTGTTCTTCAGTACAATTGCTCGAATTAACGCAACCCTGATAATTAAACTCATCTAGTTTCTGTCGAGTAGTCTTATTTCTAATAAACTCGAAGGTTTTAAATTTCGCAGAACGGATCAGGTAATGACCTGCATTTTCTAGCGCTAAACTTTCTCGGCGTTCCCAAAGGGATTTGAAAATATCCTGAACCATTTCTTTCGCCACTTCAACATCTCGGATATTATTGTAACATACAGCGTAAACTTTTTCCCAATAGCGATGGTAAACATCCTCAAATGTTTTTCGGTTAATGGATAAAATACGATCTACTTCTGTCGGCAAACTATAATTGTTTTCGGCAAATATAATCTTATTTAGACTGATTATAAACAGAAAATTGAGAAATAAAAAAAGCCGACTCGTAAAGTCGGCTCTTAGCAATGCTATTTCGATTTTCTGAGCATATTGATTTCCTTTTTCAATGCCTCAATCTGCAATTGCTGCTCTTTAATACTACCTACCAAAAGAGGGATTAAAGTTTCATAATCTACAATAGGAACCGTAGCTGTTTTAGTGCTATTTTTACCTGCAGTATACGTTTTTTGCTGATTGACCACTAACTCTGGAGCTACTTTTGATACTTCTTCAACCGAAAATCCACTTTGCTTCTGTGTGCTGAGCTTCAATTTGCCTGCCCAGTCTTTATCATAGCTAAAATTAACCGGAGTAAGCTTCAAAACCGTATTTAATGAGTTATTTATCGAAGTAATCTCTGTCTGTTTAACAGTTTGAGCATTAGTGTTAAGGGCAAAGCCAACCATGGCAATAGCACCCAATAAAAGTGATTTTTTCATTTTGTAAATTTGTTCATTGATGACAAATCAATCATGATTTCTAAAAATCAAAACTGTATCGTCGGTACATTTATCTATAAGAAAATTTGGTGATAATTGATTATTCTGCTATGATTTAAGCAAAATCGGGTGGTGGCGTATTTAGCTGAAGATAAGGCTCTGGAAGCGCCGTTTCGATAGGAGCATTCAAGTTTACAACAATAGATGCAACAGGCTTTAAATGATAGCGCGTTTTTTCCAATACGAAGAGATGATGGGAAGTCTCTTTCACATTTTCTTCTCCTCTTTCTGCATTGTCATCACCGTTATCAGTAATTGAAGTTTCTGCAGCTGCTTTACTATCAGTTACAAAAACCTGAGCACCATAAAGCAAGCCTACCAACAATAGTAGACAAAGCATGATCAAGGCTCTAAGTTTTTGTTTCTTCATGCGGCAAATATAACAGTTAATACAAAATTGTAAATCATTAATCTGTAAAACAACAGCTTAGTTTAACGAAATGTTTAAATATCTCATTATTTTTACAACATCTTCTCCTCTCAAACAAACTATTTAGATTAATTCTAAACAGAGGATTATTATTGTATATTTGCCCCCCAATTATGCACACCGACCTTTGGGCTAAAATTCGTATTGGTGATACTTCTGCAATGAAAGCTTTGTATCAAGGTTGCTATCAGCAATTGTATGTTTATGGCTTTAGGTTAATTGCAGATAAGGAAAAGACAAAGGATAATATTCACGAACTATTTTGTGAATTGTGGGAAAAGAGAGACTCACTACAACAAGTAAATCACGTACCAGCTTACCTTAAAATTTGTTTGCGTAACAAACTGCTCAAGCAGATTAAGCAAGATATGCTTACTGCAAACATGGATGACTTCCCAGAAGTAGAAAGATTGAAAGAACAGTCTTACGAAGATCTATTAATTGCGGCACAAATGAATGCCGCTAGCCAGTACAAGCTAAAAATGGGCCTAGAACAATTGACGCCTGCCCAACGAGAAGTCATTAAATTAAAGTTTTTTGAAGGCTTAGATTACGAGGCGATCGCTCAGACATTGAATCTTAAACATCGCACCGTATATAATCACGCACATACCGCAATTACTCAGTTGCGAGGCTTTTTTAATCTTTAGAAAGCGGTTTCAAATCTTTTTCATTTTTTTTCAAAAAACTTCTGGTAAAAATCAAGCAGTCGATACTCTTAAATATAACTGGCCTCAAACTACTAGTATTACCTAAATGAATTTTAATCACTACAATGCGGAAGATTTTGCTGCAAATGAGTCTTTCATTGCTTACTATCTTCAAACCGACGAACAAGCCATTGCTTTTTGGGAGAATTGGATTAGCCTAAATCCTGAGATATTGGATGAGATTTATAAAGCAGAATTGTTGTTGGCCAAATTACACCTTCAACTGAGTGAACCAGAACTCAATGATGCTTTCGGAAAATTCGATAATTTTTTAACTAATCACGATACCACTGAAACGCTTGAGCCAGTAAAAAGCACCAGACTGTTTAATCATATAAAACTTGCTATCGCTGCTTCATTGTTAATCGTTACTTCGTTTGGAGTTCACATTCTTAACCGAAAACCAACTACACAAGCGTACGTAAGTTACCACAATGATTACGGCAAGACTGCTATCATTACACTCGAAGATGGCTCAAAAATCTCACTAAATAGTAACAGTACTTTAAAATACCCAAAGCATTTTGGTAGCGATAAAAGAGAAGTGGAACTGGAAGGTGAAGGTTTTTTCGAGATCAGCAAGGACAAAGAAAGACCTTTTACCGTAAAGACCAGCAAGCTCACTACTAAAGTATTAGGAACGAAATTCAATTTATCAGCTTACACAAATTCAGCTGAGGTTTCAGTGGCATTAGTAGAAGGTAGTGTAGCCGTAGAATTAGGTGACAAAAGCAAGAAAGTGACGTTGAAGCCAACGGAAATGGTATCCTTAAATAGAACCGCTAACCAATTAAAAAAATCAACTTTCGATATCAAAGAAATAACCGCCTGGCAAACTGGTGCTATCAATTTTGCAAATGCTTCATTTGAGGATATTGCCACTAAACTTTACAACGCTTACGGCATCACGCTAATCAACAAAACCAATGATCGGCGCTGGCAATATTCGGGCAGCTTCAGCAAAACGGATTATGTAAGCATCATTCAAAATATCTGCTTTGCCAAACGAATTAACTACAAAACCAACAACAACATCATAACCCTAATCCCATAATGAAGAAAGTTTACCCCAAAATCCTTTTAATATTTACGCTCCTCCTAGTTTATCATTCACTACCTGTACTGGCTCAAAGTAAAAATCCAACGGTAACCATTAATGTGGGCCAAAAACCACTAATTAATGTACTTAAGGATATTGAAAAACAAACAGGTGTAACCTTTAACTACGATAAAAACGAAGTTGATCTGTCGCAACTAATTACCTTAAATACTACAGACAATCTAAAAGATATTTTAACTGCATTATCTCGAAGATCAGGTTTGGATTTTAATATCGCTGACAATAATATTTCCATTAGAAAAGGGATTAAAAAAATTGCTCCCCAAACTAGACTGATCACTGGTCTGGTGACGAGTCGTCAGGATGGTTCCCCCATACCGGGTGTTAATATTTTTAAGAAAGGAACTAGACAAGGTGCTGTAACCGATGCGAATGGTCAGTTTACATTTAAATTGGTTGGTGAAGATATAGATAAAACTACCTTTGAGTTTATCTATATCGGCCTGTTAACCAAAGAAGTTTTGGTGGGCAAGCAAAGTTACTTGAAAGTAGAAATGGATACAGATATTTTTGGGATGGATGAAGTGGTAGTAACTAGTTCTTATACCAAAGAAAAACGCAGAGAAGATGTTGTAGGCAGTATTTCACAACTATCGAGTAAGCAATTGCAAACCTATAGGCCGATAGAAAGTTTCGATAAACTCATTGAAGGAATGATTGCGGGCGTGTACGTTGAAACTAATACCGAGCTAAACACACCAGTTAAAATCAACATCAGAGGGCAGGGATCTTTACCAAGCATTGCCGGTAGCAGAGGTACTTCTACGCAGCCATTGTATGTAGTGGATGGCATACCAGCCTACGAACAGCAAAGAAATAACGAATCGACTATTTTTAATGGCGAAGGCTATTTAAACCCCTTGTCTAACATCAATCCCGATGATATTAAAAGTATTTCCGTTTTAAAGGATGCTACAGCTTCTGCCCTCTACGGTGCCGATGCTGCGAATGGCGTAATCATCATCACTACGAAAGCTGGTGAAGCTGGAAAGACGAGATTGAACGTTGGTTATGATACTGGCATTTCTAAGTTCATCAACGAATATAAATGGTTAAGTGGACCACAGTATCACGGTCTGTTAAGAGAAGCTTACATCAACGGTGGTCGTTCTGTTACCGATGCTACTCAGTTCGCTGGCAGCAGCACGATAAACACGGATTGGTTTGAATTAACCAATAGAACGCCAGTTTATCAAAACCTGAATGTAGACGTTTCTGGGGGTACAGGTAAAACTACGTATCGTTTGTCTACCGGTTACAGAAATCAAAAATCTAGCTCCTTAGGTGGCGATCTACAGAAAGTATATTTACGTTTAAGGGTAGACCAACAAATTAACGACAAGTTCAAGGTAGCTTTCAACCTCAGTCCAACTTATACTCAGGAGAATAAGCTATCTACTTTCGGAGGCGTACTGTTACCGCCAAACATTGCGGCCGTAGCAGAAGACGGCACTTATCAAGATATTCAAGGCGTTCCAAATCCCTTAGCTATTCTTACACAAAACCAAAATAGTAATAAAGGGATACAATTAATGGGTAACCTAAACGGTAGCTACCAAATCACGAAAGAAATTGCGATCTCAGCTACGTTAGGTGCCGACAACTATCAAAATAAACAAACGCAATTTTTATCGGCACAAAATGCTACTGGAAGAAATGTAAACGGAAGGCTAACTATTTATGACCGAAATTATCTAAGTTACATCGCTTTTGTCCAAGCTACTTACGATAAGACTTTTAGAGATACTCATACGGTTAATTTCCTAGTAGGAACGCAAATGACAGACAAAACAACGGATCTGCTGAGAGGAAATGGTTCTGGTTTTAGTTTCGATAGGTATCGGGTGTTAAACACAGCAACCACACAGTCATCTGCGTCATCAACAAACTCTGATGCTACGGTATCCTATTACTCACAGCTGGGTTATGATTTCAAGAAAAAGTATTACGCTAACATCAATGGCCGTATAGATAAATCATCCATTTTCGGTGGCGATAAACAAGTAGCGTTAAATGGAGCGTTGGGTTTGGCTTGGGTAATTAGCAATGAAGATTTCCTCAAGGGAAACAAAGTAATTAATCATTTGAAACTAAGGACAACTTTTGGCTCTACGGGTAACTCTAGAATTGGAACTTATGCGGCAAGAGGTTTATACAGCTTTGGTACACAAAGCGGAAATGCCTATAATGGCAACGTTGCGTCCTTTCCAGATGTGACCGGCGCACCTAATCCAGACCTAGGTTGGGAGAAAAACTTCAAATTCAATACCGCCTTAGACTTCACTTTTTTCAACAAGGTGCAGCTAACGGCAGAATACTACAACAATACCGTTGTAGACTTGATTTCTAGCGTAGCTGTGCCTTTAGAAACTGGTTTCTCCAACATCTCTGCTAACACAGGCAAAATGCGTAATAAGGGTTTCGAGCTGACTATTAATACGCCTGTAATCAGCAAACAAAACTTCAATTGGTTCACCTCATTCAATTTAGGCACCAATAAAAATAAATTAATTGCTTTTAACAATGGCTTTGCTTCGCTTTATACTGCGGCAGCAGATGCAGCAGGCTTAAAAGTAGGCAATAGTACTTCGGCTATCTACGGCTATCGCTGGGGAGGTGTTAATCCTCAAGATGGTGAAGAAATATTCTACGATAATAATGGATCGATTAGAAATGCCTCAGAGATCAATGCTCTCCCAATTAGCAATGCTATGGTTTTGGGTGATCGCTTACCTGATTTCCAAGGTGGTTTCATCAACAATTTTAATTGGTATGATTTCAATTTTTCGTTCAATATCCTTTACAGCTATGGAGCAGATCTATTTGTATACTACGCAGATGAAGCTGATGGCAGGAACTTACAGAACAGAAATCAAAGTGTGAATCTAGTAGATCGTTGGCAACGTCCGGGTGATGTAACCAATATCCCGAGATTGCTCATTAGCAGAAATATTGTATCTAATTCGTCACGTTACATTTACGATGCAAGCTACCTAAAATTAGCTAATGTAACCCTAGGCTATACCTTGCCTAAAAAGTTGGCAAGCAGGTTAACCTTAGATAGAGCTTCTGTTTTTGCCAATGCTACCAACCTTTTTTACGTGTATAAAGATGCAGGTACAAAGGGAAGGAATGGCGTAGCAGAACGCAGATTTGTAACTCCCGAAACCTCTGCTTTTACATTCGGCGTAAAGATTGGCTTATAAAAAGATCATGAAATCATCCACATTCAACATATCAATTGCAATGAAAAAATATTACATACTGCTCATTGTTTCCTTTTTAAGTTTCTCTTCTTGTGAAAAAATCTTGGATAAGGAACCTACGGACAAATTATCTTTAGAAGACTTATTTAAAGATGTACAAGGTGCAAAAACAGCTTTGGCTGGCTCTTATAAAGCTTTGTTAGAAGAAGACCACTACAATAAAAACATGATGGTTTATCCAGATATTTTTGCGGGGAACATTAAGTTTAGTAAAAATGCAAACCTACGTTTAGAAGACGTTTATGAAGTAGCCTTAGACGCACAGGAGTCGAGCATGAATGCGACTTATTCTTCGTTATATAAAGAGCTGAACAACGTCAATAACGTGATTAAATATACGCCATCTTCCGCTGGATCGGCCACAGAAAAAGCAAAAATCGTAGCCGAGGCAAAAGCAATCAGGGCATTGATTCATTTTGATTTAGTGAGAATTTTTGCGAGACCATTTAATTATACCTCAGATGCTTCTCACCTAGGTATCGCCTTGATTTTGCAGCCACAATTATATTCTGACCCTGCTCCGTCTAGAGCAACAGTTGCCGAGACTTACCATATTATTATTAAAGATTTAATGGAAGCTATCACCGTGTTCGACGACACTAACGTAGGAGTTTTAACTGGTGGCTCAAAGCAAAACTATTTCACCAAATCTTCAACTAAGGCTTTGTTAGCTAAGGTTTATTTATACCAAAACAATTGCAATGCAGCTTTTACCTTAGCTGACGAAATCATCAAAAGCAATCAGTACACCTTAATCAGTAATGCAAATTATATAACGAGCTGGGTTGGCAGAGTCCCGTCCAGCGAATCAATTTTCGAATTGGCAGTAGAACCGTCTTTTGCTGGTGGAGGCTTGGGTGTTTATTATGAAAGCTCTAACCTTTCTTCCTATAGGATGTATGCCGCTACATTAGATTTAACAGGACTTTATAGCAATGATGACGTTAGAGGCATCAATAAGATGTTTAATAGAGAAGTTATTACCGGAGTTAATTATGCCTTTACCAAAAAATATCAAGGCGGAGCAACTTTGGCAACCCCGATCAAAATCTTACGTCTTTCTGAAATGCATTTAATTAGAGCCGAAGCCGCGGTAGAAAAAACTAGTCCAGATTTCACTACTGCCAATGCAGATTTAAACTTGATCAGAAAGCGTGGTGACGCTGGTGCTAATACCTTAAGCTTAACTACAAAGGAAGCTGTCATTGATGCAGTTCTCTTGGAAAGAAGAAAAGAGTTGGCATTCGAAGGCAACTTGTTATTCGATTTAATGCGCCGTAAAAAAGACATCGTTAGAGTAGACGTTACTTCAGTAGTTAAAAGCCTAATGACTAACGATGACAGGTTGATCATGCCGCTTCCTGCCAATACAGTTAACGCCAATAAAAACATGAAACAAAACCCTGGTTATTAATAAAATCGATATGAGATCCTTAATCATAGTATTCATTAGTTTAATTACTTTTAGTGCCTGTAAAAAAGACGAACCAGCAGCTAAAGCAGATTTATACCCCGCTCAACCTGTTGCAACAGCATCGTCTTCTGCCATAGCGGTATTTCACCAACCTGTCGCTTTTTATCAAATGTTCGTATATAGATACGATCCTGTAAATGCGGTTTGGGGTAGAAGAATAGGTTCGCATTTTTCGCATATATCCGTTACCGATCCTAATTACCTAGGCTTTAGCAATTTTACAGCTACAGATAGCGGTGTGGCTTTATTTGATATGGTAGCTTTATACAGCGCTTACACAGGAACTACAGCGATTAAAACGGTAGGCATCAATGCAGATCAGGTGTTACAGTTTTTCCCAGATTATGAGGGTGCTAAAACTGGGATAGTAAAAGTAAAAACACAAAATGTGATTTTGAGAAAATTAGGTGGAGGCACCATAAACATTGGCATCAGTGGAGAAGGAACTTACGATGAAACGGCAAAAATCATCGACCTTAAAGTTACTTTTAATGAAACCGCTATTGGTGGTACCAGTCGAACTTTTCAATATAAATTAAGTCCAACTGCACTTACTCTTTAATTTTTTACGCATGAAAAGACTAAGCATAATCGTGCTCATTTTGATCGTATTTGTAGGTTCATCGGCCTTCTTACAAAACAAAGCATATACCATAGCGCAACTGCGTGAGCTTTATAGCGGAGACCCGACTAAATGGCCAAAGCCGACTTTGCATGAAGAAGCAAAACCTGGCTTCAAAGATATTGGCTATTTAGGCCGACCTACCTATCCTGCCGATAATCCCTTTAAAGCAGAAAAACAACAATTAGGAAAGATTCTTTTCTTTGATCCAAGATTGTCTGTCTCTGGGCAGATTGCCTGTGCTTCCTGTCATGATCCCGAGCTAGGTTGGGGTGATGGAAAAAGAGTGGCCTATGGTCACAGTAGACAGACGGGCAAACGTAATGCCATGACTTTAATTAACGTTGGTTTCTATGAAAAATTCTTTTGGGACGGCAGAGCTGGAAGTTTAGAAGAACAAGCGAAATTTCCGGTGCAAGATCATGTAGAAATGGCTACTAATTTGGATATCATGGTTAAAAATGTGCAGGCTGTGGCTGGGTACAAAACTTTATTTGCCCAAGCTTTCGGCGACGAGGAAGTCACTTTAGATAAGATACAGAAAGCCATTGCGACATTTGAGCGTAGTATCGTAAGCACCAATAGCCGTTTTGACGCATTTGTAAAAGGCAATCAAAAAGCATTGAAGGATGATGAAGTGGTTGGTTTGCACCTATTCCGCACAAAAGCGGGTTGTATCAATTGCCATAACACGCCGTTCTTTAGCGATAACAAGTTCCATAATGATGGTCAAGCCTTACTTGGAAGTAGAATGGAAGACCGAGGCAGATACAATGTCACCAAAAATTTAAAGGATATTGGTTCATTTAAGACGCCTTCGCTACGCGAAACCAACATCACTGGACCTTGGATGCATCATGGCAACTTCCCTTCACTCAAGGATGTAATCGAGTTTTACAATTTGGGCAATCCAGTAAATTATCAGCGAGCGCATGTCATTCCAGATTCGTTAAAAAATCCGAAGTCGGCTATGCTCAAAAAGTTAAACCTAACGCTAACGGAACAGGCGCAACTCGAAGCATTTTTAAAGTCAATCAGTACTCAGGTACAGAAAATTATGCCACCAAAATTACCAGAGTAAAAATTCGAGTTTGATAAACCGCCCCGTGGAGATGATGCTAGCCTGTGGCGAGCGTGTAAGCTACCACGTAAATAATTCAACATAACGTCCCTATTTAACGTCACCTCAATTTATTTCAGGGCCTGCATTACTAAAACAATGCGAAGAACAGCAATTAGTGAATAAACAAAAAAGCATGGATTTAAATCCATGCTTTTTTGTTGAAAAGATTTTTTTAACCGATTGTTCTAACCAGAGAGGGCTAAAAACCTCGAAACTGGTAGCGCGTAACTAGTCCCAAAGCCGAAACCTAAAACACTGCTTTAGCAATCTCCTTAGTTTGATCTGGCTTTCCCATGGTGTAAAAATGCAACACAGGCGCTCCAAATTCAATCAACTCTTTACATTGTTTAATCATTGCTTCTGTACCAATTGCTTTAGCTTCTACATTGTTTTTAGCGGTTGACAAGGCTTCCGTTAATTCATCTGGTAAATCAATATGGAAAATTTTAGGCAAAGCGTTGATTTGCCCTAAAGTACTGATAGGCTTTAAACCTGGAATAATTGGCACATGAATACCATTCTCCCTACATTTCCTTACAAATTCGAAATACTTTTGGTTATCGAAAAACATTTGAGTTACGATAAACTCAGCTCCTAAATCTACTTTTTGCTTTAAGTATTTGAAATCAGTATTTAAGTTCGGTGCTTCGAAATGTTTTTCAGGATATCCAGCAACACCGATACAAAAATCACTTTTAAAAGTCTCTACGTCTTCATGTAAGAACTTCCCTTCGTTGTGATTTTTGATATGTGAAATTAAATCTGTAGCATAAGCGTGACCACCGGGCGTAGGCACAAAAGAACTGTCTGCTTTACGAGCATCTCCCCTTAGTGCCAGTACATTATCGATCCCTAAAAATTGTAGATCAATCAATGCATTCTCAGTTTCCTCTTTAGTAAAACCACCGCAAATTAAATGTGGTACCGCATCGATTTTGTATTTATGGATGATTGCTGCACAAATGGCTATCGTACCTGGACGTTTACGGTAAGAAACTTTCTGCAACAATCCATTCGGATGTTCTTTGTAGATGTAATCTTCTCTTAATGAAGTTACGTCTATAAAAGGTGGTTCAAATTCTAATAAAGGCTCTATTCCGTTATAAATCCAGTCGATACCTTGACCTTTAATGGGCGGCAAAAGCTCGAAAGAGAATAAGGTTTTACCCTTTGCATTTTTAATATGTTCTGTAATCTTCATGTTTGAGTTACGTGTTACGAGTTCAAGGTTATGGGTTTAGGTGCTTATTTAGCTAGTTGCTGATAATACTTGATGAACCCGTTTAATAATTTTCTGGTTGTTTCTAGTTTTTGCAAAATGGACTTTAAAGTTATTTCATCGATATAATGTTGGTCGAAAGAAATATAAAGCTGGGTTTCCAATTCATAGATTGAGCCTCTAGCGATAAAGAAAAATTGAATGCTATCTTTTGGATGATTTCTTACGCAGCCCTCTGCAATATTAGAAAGAACTGAAACAGCACTTCTTCGCATCTGGCTTATTAGCCCAAACATTTCATCTTTTGGAAAAGATTTAGTAGCTGCATATATCTGGTTGGCTAAAGCTCTAGCCTCTTTCCAAACTTCTAAATCTATATAAGCCTTTTTTTCTTGCTCCATGTTATTCGATTTTGCATCTAGTTATAGACTCTTGTAACTCACAACTAGCAACCCGTAACTCAATAAGCTAAATTAGGCGCCAACCATCGCTCTGTTTCTTCCAAAGACATCCCTTTACGTGCTGCATATTCCTCCACCTGCTCTTTCGTGATCTTTCCTAATCCAAAATAACGAGATTCTGGATGTGAGAAATAAAATCCACTTACCGCAGCGGTCGGATACATCGCATAGCTTTCGGTAATGCGTAATCCTATTTTTTCTTCCGCTTCTAGCAAGGCAAATAAAGTTCCTTTTTCCGTATGCTCCGGGCAAGCCGGATAACCTGGTGCCGGACGGATCCCGACATATTGTTCCTTAATCAAATCCGCATTAGAAAGATGCTCATCTTTTGCATAGCCCCAATAATCTTTACGTACCAACTCATGTAACTTTTCAGCAAAGGCTTCTGCCAAACGATCTGCTAAAGCTTTTACCATGATACTGTTGTAATCATCATAGTTTTTCTCATATTCCGCGACCAATTCATCACAACCAATACCTGCGGTTAAAGCAAAACCGCCAAAATAATCTTGCTTACCACTGCCTTCTGGCGCAATGAAATCAGACAAAGCATAGTACGGCTGACCATCTACTTTTTCAGCCTGTTGGCGTAAAGTATGAATAGTTACCCATTCAGAATTACCGTTTTTCAGCTCTTCGGTTTTGGTTAACTGAGCACTTGGAACTGCTAACTGAATATCGTCGTCTATGGCTTTTGCTGGCCAAAAACCAAACACCGCTTTTGCTTTTAATAACTTCTCATCTACGATGTGTTTCAACAAAGTCTGTGCATCGTCGAAAAGTTTTTTCGCTTCATCACCTACATTTTTATCTTCGAAAATACGAGGGTAACTACCACGTAATTCCCAAGTGTGGAAAAATGGTGTCCAATCGATATAAGGAAGGAGCTCTTCTAAAGGATAATCCTCGAGTAGTTTTGTTCCAGTAAATGTTGGCGCAGGTGCAACTTGGTCTAGATCTATTTGGAATCTATTCGCCCGCGCTTCTTCTAAAGTCTTGAAACGTTTATCAGAACGTTTGTTCAAATGCGCCTCACGAGCCTTATCGTATTCTTCTTTAATTTGCGAAATGTAGCCTTCACGTAATTCGCCATTCATTAACGTACTACAAACCGTCACACTTCTAGACGCATCCAATACGTGAATTGCTGGACCAGAATAATTAGGTGCAATTTTAACCGCTGCGTGTATTCTCGAAGTCGTCGCACCGCCCACAATTAATGGAACGGTAAAGCCTTCACGCTCCATCTCCTTGGCAAAGTGAACCATTTCATCTAACGATGGCGTGATCAATCCACTTAAACCAATAATATCTGCATTAATTTCCTTTGCTTTTTTGATAATTTCTTGTGCAGGAACCATCACGCCCATATCGACAATTTCGAAATTATTACAAGCTAATACTACACCAACAATATTTTTTCCGATATCGTGTACATCGCCTTTTACGGTAGCCAATAAGATTTTTCCAGCAGAGGAGCCTTGTGCTGCATCTGGATTGGCCAATTTCTCTTCCTCGATAAACGGAAGAAGGTAAGCCACGGCTTTTTTCATTACCCTTGCGGATTTTACCACCTGAGGTAAGAACATTTTTCCAGCGCCAAACAAATCTCCCACAATGTTCATTCCGTCCATCAAAGGGCCTTCAATCACTTGAATTGGTCTTGGATATTTCTGACGGGCTTCTTCTACATCATCATCTAAAAACTCAACAATACCTTTAACTAAAGCATGTGATAAACGTTTTTCAACTGGTTCTTGTCGCCAAGCTTCGTCTTTAATGATAACTTTCCCTTTATTTTTTACCGTTTCTGCAAACTCAACCAAACGTTCAGTTGCATCATCTCTACGGTTTAAGAGTACATCTTCAACTCTTTCTAGAAGCTCAGGTTCAATTTCTTGATAAACCTCCAACATCCCTGCATTCACAATTCCCATATCCAAACCGGCGTGGATGGCATGGTATAAAAATGCCGAGTGCATAGCTTCACGCACTACATTGTTTCCTCTAAAAGAAAAAGAAATATTAGAAACCCCACCGCTAACTTTCGCATGGGGCAAGTTTTGTTTAATCCAACGGGTAGCATTGATAAAATCTACCGCGTAATTGTTATGTTCTTCTAATCCCGTAGCTACGGTTAAAATATTAGGGTCAAAAATGATATCCTGTGGAGGGAAACCAATTTCGTTCACCAACATATCGTAACTACGTTTGCAAATTTCTACCCTACGTTCGTAATTATCTGCCTGTCCTTTTTCGTCGAACGCCATAACCACCACCGCAGCACCGTAACGCATAATTTTACGGGCATTGGCCTTAAAAGGCTCTTCGCCTTCTTTTAAAGATATCGAGTTAACAATACCTTTACCTTGCAAACACTTTAATCCCGCTTCGATTACTGTCCATTTAGAGGAATCGACCATGATAGGTAACTTAGCGATATCGGGTTCTGAAGCAATTAAATTTAGAAATTTGGTCATTGCCGCTTCCGAATCTATCATCCCTTCATCCATGTTCACATCGATGATTTGTGCACCGCCTTCTACCTGTTGTAGGGCAACTGCCAAAGCAGCTTCATAATCTCCACCTAATATCAGTTTAGAAAATTTTGGAGAACCGGTAATATTGGTACGCTCACCTACGTTAACGAAAATGCTTTCGGGCGTAATGGTTACGGGTTCTAATCCACTTAAGCGCAAATATGGTGCAATAGTCGGTATTTTTCTAGGTTCAGCTGCCGCTGCCTTTTTAGCAATACAGCCAATATGCTCAGGTGTGGTTCCGCAGCAACCACCTACAATATTTACAAAGCCCGAAATAATGAAATCATCTACCAAATACGCAGTTTCGTGGGGCATTTCATCGTAAGCGCCAAACTCGTTGGGCAAACCTGCGTTTGGATAGGCGGACACATAACAATCGGCTTTTGCAGCCAGCTCCTCAATGTGAGGGCGCATTTCTTTCGCTCCTAAAGCGCAGTTAAAACCAATACTCAGCGGATTGGCGTGTGCTACAGAATTTAAAAATGCTTCTGCCGTTTGACCAGATAAAGTTCTTCCAGAAGCGTCGGTTATCGTACCCGAAATCATGATTTCAAGTTTCTTACCTACAACTTCTTCATATTGTTTAATAGCGGCAATAGCCACTTTTGCATTTAAAGTATCAAAGATGGTTTCAATCAACAACACATCCGAACCACCATCTACCAACCCTCTAATTTGCTCGTAGTAAGCATCGAAAAGTTCTTCGTAAGATATTGCTCTAAAACCTGGATCGTTTACATCTGGAGACAGTGAAAGCGTGCGGTTGGTTGGACCAATGGCACCAGCAACAAAGCATTTCCTATTAGGGTTTTGCTCCATAAATTCCGTTGTTGCTTCTTTGGCTATCCTAGCTCCTTCGTAACTCAATTCATAACTCAACTCTTCCATTCCATAATCGGCCATGGAAATACGTTGCGTACTGAAAGTATTGGTTTCTATAATATCAGCTCCTGCTGCCAGATATTCGATATGAATAGCTTTGATGATATCAGGACGAGTGATATTCAACAAGTCGTTATTACCTTTAACATCAGAAGGGTGGTTGGCAAATCGCTCTCCCCTAAAATCTTCTTCAGTTAAGGTGTAACGCTGGATCATGGTACCCATAGCACCATCTATAATTAAAATACGTTTTTCTAGTTCTTCTCTAATGCTCATTCTTGTGGAGATATGAGATTTGAGATAATAGATTTGAGACAATAGATTTGAGACCTTAAACTTTTGAAGTCTAATTTCTCAGTTCTCACATCTCAGTTCTCACATCTCAGTTCTCTAAAGCTTACTCTAAAAGTACCGGAATTGGTATCCCCTTAAAACTTATCTTCTCTCGCCACTGCTGAGATTAGAAATTAGCACCTTGTTAGCACAGGTTGCTAAGACTTCGTTGGGTCTAGTCCCTCCGTCTTTCTTAATAAGCAAATGCAAAGGTGCAACATCCGCGTATCATTTCCAAAAATATCAGAGCCACGACCAAATAAAATTACAAAGGCCATGCAAAACTGCACGGCCTTCGATATAAAATTTGGTTAATTCACTTTTAACGTCTATCACCAAACACTCTCAATAAAGAAAGGAATAGGTTGATAAATGTAATATAGAGAGATAAAGCGCCCATCAATGCCAATTTCTTGCTATCTACCATAGCGATTTCATTTCCATTTTCATCTAAGCCTTCTCCAATTCGTTTAATCTCTTGTACTTTATATGCTGTTAAGGCTGTAAAAATAGCAATCCCTACAAAACCTAAAACATAACCTAAAGTATCGCTACCAATAAACATATTGATAACACTTACTACCACTAGGCCAATTACACCAGCCACTAGAATAGGACCGAATTTGCTTAAATCTACATCGGTAGTATAACCCATGATAGCCATTACAGCGAAAATAATTGCTGCTGCTGCAAAACATATGGCGATAGAGGCCGCTGTATAAATCAGTAAAACAAACCCTAGCATAACGCCAGTTAATATAGAATACAATAGGAAAATACCTATTAATGCCGGGTAAGATAATCTTTGCATTGCAGCCCCCATGAGCATTACCAAGCCAAGTGGTGCGAAAATAGCAACGTACCCTAAAATGGTAAAACCTTTTTCACCTACTAAAAGTGATAAGATGTTGGGCGAATTAACTAAAGCAAAAGCAGCAACACTAGATACGACTAGCGCAACGAACATCCACAAGAATACGTTAGCGAAGAATTTTTTAGAAACCGATTTCTCTTGTACAAAAACTGAATTTCCTTGATATTGATAATTTTGTTGTTCCATCATTAATTTAAATTGGTTAACGGTTAAAAATACGACTTTAGTTTAATCTTTTTGTCAGCAGTTCCTCAACTTTTTTGTAAAACTGTAGTGGCTTAAGCTTTCTCCAATGCAATTCGTCCAGTTCTCCGCCGAAATTAATATAGTAATCTAAGCTGTGATCTCTAAATTCTTTAATTACATGCTCATTGAAATTGATGCCTGCAATCCATCCATCTTCTACATCCTGAAACCACTCCTCGTAGTAACTATCGTCTGAAGCATGGAAGTTCAGGACATTCTCTCCTATCAGAATAAATTTATTGATGCCTTCATCTACCATCAGCTCCAAAATCTCACGTTTTAAAGTCATGATATCATTATTGATGGTATCGTTCCACTCGCCCATTAACTCGATAATCGCATATTGCCTATCGTAATCGGCATACAGCACTTTGATGTAAAGTGTATTCGAACCGAAAGTATCCCATTGGGGATGAATTAGAAAATTGTAGAGTTGTTTATCATAGTAAAACTCTGAATATTCTGTACTATAGAATGGAGAACGCTCATCCTCAGCAGCAATATAATCGTCTCTCCACTGATAATATGGTTCTATCTCGTGCATAAATACTAAGTTACGGGTTACAGGTTATCAGTTACGGGCTGTCTAACCATCACTCAAAGATACGATTGAAAGTGAAAATAATCGACTTTTAACTCATATCTCGCAACTTTTAACTTAAGCTTTGCTTGCTTCTACGGCCTTACGTACGCTGCCGTACTTAATTAGCAATTCTGCCGCTTGCTCTTGGCCAATATTCAATTCTTCCATCACCATGTGGGTACCTCTATCTACCAACTTATGGTTGGTCAATTGCATATCTACCATTTTATTTCCCTTTACACGACCTAGCTGAATCATTACCGAAGTACTCAACATATTCAATACCAATTTCTGAGCCGTACCAGATTTCATACGCGTAGAACCTGTCAAGAATTCAGGTCCAACCACTACTTCTACTGGAAAATCAGATTCGGCAACAATAGGACCTCCTTCATTACAAATGATACAACCCGTTAACACGCCATGTTGACGCGCAGTATTTAAACCACCAATAACATAAGGGGTCGTGCCAGAAGCCGCCAAGCCAACCAAACAGTCTTTCGAGTTGATATCATACTCCTGTAAATCTTTCCAAGCCTGCACCGCATCATCTTCTGCAAACTCCACTGCTTTACGAATTGCCGTATCCCCACCTGCAATGATTCCTACTACCCAATCGAAAGGAACACCAAAAGTTGGAGGACATTCAGAAGCATCCACCACGCCCAAGCGCCCACTGGTACCTGCTCCGATATAAAATAACCTACCCCCATTCTTCATACGCTCAGCTACTGCCGTAGCCAATTTCTCGATTTGAGGCAATGCTTTTTCAACCGCCAACGGAACTAATTTATCCTCGTTGTTAATGCCTTTCAAAACTTCAAGTACCGACATCTTATCGATGTCTTTGTATTTAGATTCTTGTTCGGTTATTCTTTTCATTTAATGATTCAGTAAATATAAGCGCTTACAAATTTGCACAAAACCGCAATTTATCGCAAGAGTTTTCAAATATCGGCATAAATTATTAAAAAACTAAATTGTTATTTCTGCGTTTTTTTCTATAAAGAGATAGATTTTCTTAACTTTGCCTTACCCAAACTGATGAAAAAAAGTACCCGTGTCAACTTTCTAATTGCGTTAGCTTATTGTGTAACGTTAATTGGTGGCATGTATTTGGGTTACAAATTCTTAAAGAGCCAAGGTTTTGAGGTAGAGAAAGATATTAGGTATGCCAACACCGAAAATGAGAAAGTTGACGATATCATCCATATTATCAAAAAAAAATACGTCGATGATGTCAATGCGGACAGCCTAAAACACTTACCGATAGATAGTCTTTTACATCAGCTTGATCCACATAGTGCTTATTTACCACCTACTGAAGCATTCGAATTATCGGAAGCACTAGAAGGTAACTTCGAAGGCGTTGGGGTAGAATACTATATTCTTAACGACACTTTACTGGTAACTAATGTAGTTAAAGATGGACCAGCTTTCCTAAGTGGCGTTAAGCAAGGCGATAAAATCTTAAAAGTAGACACTACCGTTGTGAGTGGCCGCATGCTGCCCCGCTCTCAAATGATGGGTAGAATAAAAGGCAAAAAAGGTACGACGGTACAACTTACCGTACTTCATCCCGGCCATACCAATCCAGTAAGCTTAAATGTAAAACGAGGCAAAGTAGAAGTAAGCAGCATTGATGCGGCCTATATGCTCAATCAAGAAACCGCCTACATTAGGATCAGTAAGTTTGGCGCTACCACGGATATTGATTTCGCCAATACGATTAAGATATTGAAAGCCAAAGGCATGAAAAAGATGGTTTTGGACTTGAGAGACAATGGTGGCGGTTACCTAACTGCAGCAACCTCACTAGCCAATCAATTCTTGCCAGAAAACAAGCTTATTGTATATACGCAAGGCAAGCATGACCCACGTACAGACTATTTTACAACTGGTGGCGGCGAGTTTGAGCAGGGAAAACTAGCCGTTTTAATCAATGAAAACTCAGCCTCTGCAAGCGAAATTTTTGCTGGCGCCATACAAGATTTAAACAGAGGCGCCATCATTGGCCGTCGCTCGTTTGGAAAAGGCCTGGTACAGGAGCAGTTCGCTTTCGAAGATGGCTCTGCATTAAACCTAACTATTGCACGCTACTACACACCTTCTGGAAGAAGCATTCAAAAATCTTACAAGAAGGGCTACAAGGCTTATCAACAAGAAATTGAAGAGAGGCTAAGTACAGGCGAGCTTACCGCCGAATCTACGAAGGCAGACAGCTTAATGAACAACATGCCTTCTATCACTAAAGACGGTAAGAAGTTATTTTCTGGTGGCGGCATACAACCAGACATCTATGTAAAACTGGATACAGTTGGCTATAATAAGTTTTACGCCACTTTATTGCAAAAAAACATTTTTATCGATTTCGTTTTTGAAACATTGGCAGATAGGTATACCGCCGATTACCTAAATAAATCAGTAGCAGTATTCAATATTAATGACAAGGATTACGTAGATTTCTTAAAATATGCGGAAAGCAAAAAAATCGTTATCGATACCAAACAGCTGATACAAGCAAAGCCTTTAATCTACAAAAACTTAAAACTGATGCTTTACAAATACTATTTGGGGGATAATGGCTACTATAAGGCGCATAACCAAAGCGACCCGATGATCAAGCAAGCGCTAGGCTACTTGGCTTCAAACTAGTTAAACTTATTGGCATCCAACCAATTTTTCAAACGCTCAAACCAGTCATCCTTAGTAGTCTTGTTAAATAAGCCAAAACCGTGTCCTCCAGCTTGGTAAACATGTAGTTCGGCAGGCACATCATTTTTCAACAGCGCTTCATTATATCTCAAACAGTTTTGAACTGGCACAGATTTATCAGTGTTAGCATGAACCATAAAAGTTGGCGGAGTTTGTGCAGTAACTTGTCGCTCCGATGAAAAATATTTTTTCTGTTGCTCTGTTGGATTTTCTCCTAACAAGTTTTTAACTGAACCACTATGGGTATATTGCCCAAAAGTAATCACAGGATAGATTAGAATTGAAAAACTTGGTCTTAAGCTTATGTTTTCTTGGTTCTCGATTTTCATATCTGCAAAGTGCGTGCTTGCGGTAGATGCTAAATGGCCACCTGCAGAAAAGCCCATGATACCAACCCTATTCACATCGACACCCCAAATGGCCGCATTTTTCCTAACCAGATAGATTGCCTGCAAAGCATCCTGTAAAGGACCAGTACTCTTATCTTTCATGATAAGGTCACTTGGCAATCGATATTTTAAAACGAAAGCAGTAATGCCTATTTCTTGAAATTTCTTTGCTACATCATGACCTTCTTTATCGATAGCCAAAATACCATAGCCGCCGCCAGGACAAATAATAACAGCAGCGCCACTTGGCTTAGCAGGCTGATAAACATATAGCTCAGGTATAGAGACTTTACTTGTCCTAACTACCTTATCTTCTCGTGTAACGGTTTCCTCTACATAATCCGCAGGAGTTGGCTTAGCGCCTGGAATCGCACCTCCATATAAAGAAATGGCCTGTTGAGCATTCACGTTTACGGCTATAAATAAAAAAAAGGCTAAAAGTCCTAAAGCTTTAAATTGTTTCATTGCTTAATTGTTTGTATTGTTGGCATCAAATCTTAAAAATCAACATTTATTTATAATTATCAACTACTTATCTCCATTTCAAATACTGATACCTAATTCCTGTGAGCTGCCCACTAAGTTAGAATTCCATTAAATAAGCCTTTAAAAACTCATTGATATCTCCATTCAATACGGCATCTGGATTTGATGTCTGATAATTAGTCCTGTGATCTTTCACACGTCTATCATCCAACACGTAGCTTCTAATCTGCGAACCCCACTCAATCTTCATTTTACTTCCCTCAATCGCAGCACTAGCTTCTTGACGTTTACGCATCTCGATTTCGTACAACTGAGATTTTAACAAACGAATTGCATTCTCCTTATTCTGCAACTGCGAACGCGACTCTTGGTTTTTAATAATAATACCCGACGGCTTGTGATGTAAACGCACCGCAGTTTCTACTTTATTTACGTTCTGTCCACCGGCACCACCAGCCCTAAAGGTTTCAAATTCTATGTCTGCCGGGTTAACATCAATAGTGATGGTATCATCTACCAAAGGATATACATATACAGACGCGAAAGAAGTATGACGACGAGCATTCGAGTCGAATGGAGAAATACGCACCAAACGATGTACGCCATTTTCACCTTTCAAATACCCGTAAGCAAACTCTCCAGTAATTTCTAAAGTCACCGTCTTTACACCGGCAACCTCACCTTCCTGATAATCTTGCTCACTTACTTTATAACCATTTTTCTCTGCCCACATCAAATACATCCGCATGAGCATACTTGCCCAATCGCAACTTTCAGTACCGCCAGCGCCAGCAGTTATTTGTAGCACAGCATTCAACTGGTCTTCCTTACTGCTCAGCATATTTTTCAGTTCCAGTTCTTCAACCGCCTTTAAAGCCAACTGAAATTGCGCTTCCACTTCCTCTTCGGTAGCGTCGCCACTTTGCTGAAAATCATAAAGCACAGCCGTATCTTCGTAAGCTGCATTAGCCTGCGAAAACCCATCTGTCCATTTTTTTTTGCTACTTATTTGAGCTAAAATCTGCTCAGCCTTTTTTGGATTGTCCCAAAAATTTGGGTCGAGGGTAATTTTTTCTTCCTCGCTTATTTGGTATAAAAGCTCATCAACGTCAAAGATACCCCCTCAGAGAAGCTAATCTATCTCTTAAATCCTGCAACTGTTCTTTAGTCATGAGGCAAATATACATTAATAAGGTGGAAGGTAAAAAGCTGAAAGGTATAAGGTTTTGAAAAGCAATTTCAGTAATTCTTCGGTTCCGAAAGCCCCGTTATTTGCTGCAATCTTTTTTTGGCACTACCCATTAATAACTGTCATGCTGAGTTTATCTAAGCATCTATTAACAAACAATCCTTCGACGAGTTCAGGTGGGTAAGAAACCAAGTAGGGATGATGCTAAAAAAAGTATTTCCGCTACTACCGGGTTTAGTTAACGAAAGGCTGTATATCAACTTTATCAATCCTAATTGGCAAAACCTGTCTAAAGGATTGACAAAGTTTTAACGAATGCTAACGCAAGCGTCATTTATGCTAATTTCAAATACCAAAAGCATATGCTAAAATTGATGAACACTACCAATATTGAGCAGTAGGATGCAAGCTTTCTCAGTCGTTCCTTCTTCGAAATGACGACGTATAACCTATTTCTTCTTCATTCCCATATAATCTAGCGTTAAATTGCATAAAGCTTTCACACCCAAATTAAAACTGCTTTCATCAATAAAGAAATCTGGCGTATGGTGCGATGGCGCTTTCAATGGATCTTGTCCTTTAGGCATCGCACCTAAAAAGAAAAACAATCCAGGTACTTTTTCTTGATAAAAAGAGAAATCTTCGGCACCAGTTACCGGTGGTTTCAATTTTACATTATCTGCTCCTGCCGTGTGCTGAAGCGTAGGCAACATTTTTTCGGTTAAAGCCAAATCGTTATACGTTACAGGGTAGTGCGCACTGTAAGGAATTTGCACTTCTGCCTTTGCTCCCGCAGCCTCCGCTGTTTTCGTAGCAATTGTCTTGATTCTTTCAATAAACATCGCCTCGTCTTCTTTTGTGAAATTTCTAACCGTCCCCAACATCTCTACTTTTTCAGGGATGATATTAGACCTCACGCCACCTTGAATACTGCCGATCGTAACTACTCCTGGGTTTTCGGTTACATTTAAATTTCTGCTCACAATAGTCTGCAAATTATTTACAATATGTGCCGACACTACAATCGGGTCAATGCTACTCCATGGATATGCTCCATGTGCTTGTCGGCCAGTTACTGTAATCTTCATATCGTTTACGGCTGCCATGGTTCCGCCTGGCTTGTAGGTCAACTGACCAACCGGCGTTTGCGAATTAATGTGCAAGCCAAAAATCACTTCCACTTTCGGATTTTCCAACACACCTTCTTTTACCATCAGCGCTGCTCCACCCTCTTCTCCAACTGGCGCACCTTCTTCTGCAGGCTGGAAAATAAACTTCACCGTCCCCGCCAAATCCTTTTTCATTGCGGTAAGTACTTCGGCTACCCCCATTAGAATGGCCACATGTGAATCGTGACCGCAAGCATGCATCGCTCCAACTTCCTGACCATTATAAGTGGTTTTAACTTTAGAAGCAAATGGTAATTTTACCCGCTCGGTTACCGGTAAGCCATCCATATCTGCACGTAAGGCGATCACTGGCCCAGGCTTAGCCCCTTTCAATACTGCCACCACACCAGTTTTCGCCACACCAGTTTTCACTTCTAGGCCTAACGATTCCAAATGCTTAGCAATAATGCCAGCAGTTCGCACCTCTTGGTTTCCAAGCTCAGGATGCTCATGAAAATCCCTACGCCAATCGATTACCTTTTGCGTAATAGCTTCCGTACGCTTGGCTGCGTCTAATTTCAGAGAATGATTTTGAGCTGCGGCAAATAAAGGTAATGTCACAGCAATAAGTAAGAGTTTCTTCATGATGTATTAGGTTTAACTCTAAGATAACTGATTTTAACAATAGATAAACAGATTTGTAAATCAATATTAATTTGTAAATCATTTCTGTACATCTATACTCTATTTATTAGCATTTAACTTACAGATTTGTATTTTTACCAAATACTAAAAATATCATTCTATGTTGCCAAAAATCAATTTTACAACGACTAAGGCGTATCAATATCTAGCCGACCATTATATCAACATCAATCAAACAGACATTAAAACGCTCTTTACAGAAGACCCAGAACGTTTTAGCAAGTTTTCGATTTTATTTGAGGATATTCTTTTCGACTATTCTAAGAATCGTATAAATGACGAAACTGTTGCCTTGTTATTACAGTTAGCCAAGGAATGTAAGTTAGATGAAGCCATTAAATCGATGTACAATGGTGAGAAAATCAATGAAACTGAAGGCAGAGAAGTTTTACACATTGCTTTGCGTAACCAAAGCAATACGCCAATTTTAGTAGACGGGAAAGACGTAATGCCTGAAGTTAATGCTGTACTAGCTAAGATGGAAAAATTCAGCAATGCGATTATTTCAGGCGAGTGGAAAGGCTACACGGGTAAGGAAATTACAGATGTAGTCAACATAGGCATCGGTGGCTCAGATCTAGGTCCGGTAATGGTTACCGAAGCGCTGAAGCACTACAAAACGAGGTTAAACCTTCACTTTGTTTCTAACGTAGATGGCACACACATCGCTGAAACGCTAAAAATGGTAAACCCTGAAACTACCCTCTTTTTAGTAGCATCTAAAACATTTACCACACAAGAAACCATGAGCAATGCCAACACGGCAAGAAAATGGTTTTTAGAGCAAGGTGCTGCAGAAGCTGACATTGCCAAGCATTTCGCTGCTTTATCTACCAACGCTAAAGATGTTGCCGCTTTCGGGATAGATACAGAAAATATGTTTGAGTTTTGGGATTGGGTTGGCGGTCGCTACTCTTTATGGAGTGCCATCGGTCTATCCATAGCTTTAGGTATCGGCTTCGATAACTTTAAGCAATTGTTAGCTGGAGCTCACGCTACCGACAAGCATTTTGCAGAAACTCCTTTTGAACAAAACGTTCCCGTAATTTTAGCCATGTTAGGCGTTTGGTATATCAACTTCTTTGGTGCAGAAACGCAAGCAATTTTACCTTATGATCAATATTTACATCGCTTTGCAGCCTACTTCCAACAGGGAGACATGGAGAGTAACGGAAAATATGTAGACCGCAATGGCGATATCGTGATGTACGAAACTGGTCCAGTAATTTGGGGCGAACCAGGTACGAACGGTCAGCACGCTTTTTACCAATTGATCCATCAAGGAACTAAATTAATCCCTTCAGATTTTATTGCTCCAGCGCAAAGCTTAAACCCAATTGGCGAACACCATCCAATTTTATTATCTAATTTCTTTGCTCAAACCGAAGCTTTAATGAACGGTAAAGATGAAGAAGAAGTTGTAGCGGAACTGACCAAGGCAGGAAAAAATCATGAGGAGATTGCTAAGTTAGCGCCATTCAAAGTCTTTGAAGGCAATCGCCCAACGAACTCAATTTTATTGAAAAAAGTTACACCTTTTAGCTTGGGAAGCTTAATTGCAATTTACGAACACAAGATATTTGTACAAGGAATTATCTGGAATATCTTCAGCTTCGATCAATGGGGCGTAGAATTGGGCAAGCAATTGGCACAAAAAATTCAACCAGAATTGAAGGATAGTTCGCCAGTAGTATCGCATGATTCATCTACCAACGGTTTAATCAATCAATACAAAGCTTGGAAATAGCAACTCATAAATAAAAAGTCTATAAAAAATCGCCTTGTAATTGTGCTTCAATAGCCTTTTATAAGGCGCAGTTCATTACCAATACCAATACTACCTGGCCAAAGGCCATTACAGATGGGGATTTAGTATTGCAAGGAGATTTTCTTTCAACGGGAAAAAAACTGACAAATAGTTTATTCGCTTAAGTTGATCTATGTTACTTATAAATCATAATTTATGGCACTGATTAACTTTATAAACTTTTATGGATTTCATACGTTTTTATCATCATAGCTGTGAATCGACTAATAACAGAAATATGAACAAGTTAAAAACATTATGTGCCATTGCATTTACTTTCCTTTCAGTAATTGCAATGGCACAAACCGATAAGGCGACTACAGCTAAAATTGTGGAGGCTAAAACTTACACCTTCGTAGCTAGGAGTGCCACGCCGTTAAATGTGCAAGACATCAGCGCAGTAATGAGCCGAATTCCGGGAAATGTACAGGGAGGAGGCACCATTAATCTTAACGAGAACTATTACGACGTAAAAGTTACCCCAGATAGCATAGTTGCATTTCTACCTTATTACGGCAGGGCGTTTTCAGCACCAATTGGTCAAAACGAGGGTGGTGTAAAATTCAATTCGAAAAAATTCGACTATAAAGGAACAAAAGGCAAAAAACGTGGTTGGAATATTTTAATTGAAACAAAAGATGCCAAAGAAAACTTCCGATTGGCACTAAATATTGGCGATGAGGGTTATGCGACTTTATCATTGAGCAGTAACGCAAAACAATCCATCACCTATCAAGGCTATTTGAAGGAAAACGAGGAGAAGAAATAAAACTTAAATGAGATCAGCTGCTTTAACTCCCTCCGATTATATCGGAGCAGGCTACCTAGGGTAATCGAGTGGTTGCACCTTTGTCGGCTCAATGTTAGCTTCGACCCTAGTTTGCCTTAGAGTTAGCTGTTTCTTAGTGGGATCACAAACTATTGAAATCCAGATTACAAATTAAGGATGTTCAAAACAAAGTTTTTGTTGGCGGGAACGCCAACTTGATTTGCAATATTTTTAAAAAAATCATGTTTCGAACACTCCTAATCGCAAATCCGGATCAGCTAAAAATGCCGCTAGTCGAGATTTGCAATTTCGACTCTTTTAACTGTGGATTTAAAATCCCACAGGTGGAAAATAGCGATTGGCTACTTTTCACTTAACTTGATCTCAAACAAATTAGGCCATTTCTTACCGGTTACAAATAAGCGCTTACCAGCCGCATCATAAGCAATACCATTTAAAACGTTATTACCAATCTCGTAATCATCTTTAAAGTAGTTCTTAGGTACAAGTTTAGTAAGATCTAACTCAGCTTCTACAATTCCAGTTTGAGGATTGATAACTACAATTTTATTAGCGCCATAAACATTAGCATACAATTTACCATCAATATACTCGAGCTCATTTAATCGTTCAACAGCGCCCTTGTTATCATATACCTCAATAAAGCCTTCTTCCTTAAAAGTTGATGCATTCATGAACCAAATTTTGTTGCTACCATCACTTCGTAATAATTGTTTTCCATCGTAAGTTAGACCCCACCCTTCTCTACTAGCCTGATAAGGAAAAGTCGTCTTTTCTTCCAGCGTTGCTGCATCATAGACTAACCCTACATTTTCCTGCCAGGTAAGCACAATGATTTGATTACCTACTTTTACAGAACCTTCACCAAAATACTCCGGTTTTAGAGAAACAGCTTTGATCGCTTTACCCGTTCTAACATCTACATATTTTAACTGCGAAAAACCTTTTCTACCTGTGCTTTCCAACAATTGCCCATCTACAAAACTCAAGCCTTGCGTATAAGAGGAAGTGTCGTGAGGGAAGGTGTTCACCAACGTATATTTCAACTTTATAGGTTTTTTATCGGTAGTAAGAATGATATTATTGGTGATGGTATCTGTTTGATCGCCTCTTTTTACGATTGCAGTAAGCATTCGATATCCTAAAGGAAGATTTTGCGTATCCAAGGTTACAAATTCTTTGGTGTTTTTTTGTGCAAACTCCTTCCCATCTACCAAATAGGTAATCGCTTGGACATCCGTTTTTTCTGGGATATCCAGTTCAATTCTTACCGGTTTACCACTATGAAAACTTTCGCCCTGTAAAGGATTTTTGAAGGTAATATAACTTCCCACTTTATCACTACAAGCCAATTGAAATAAAGTTGTGCACAACAACAAAATGGTAATGATTTTACGCATAAGGCCAAAAAGCATCTTCTATGTGATTAATTTTAAATTGATTATCTTTAGTTAACAGCAAAGCTATAATATCAAATCTTATTTCACCTTTGTGATCCATAATTTCGATATAAGCCTGCGCAGCAAGTTCTAGCTGACGTTGCTTGGCTTTGCTCACAAAATCTTCTGGCCTCCCAAAAGCCACTGAACTACGTGTTTTAACTTCTATAAAGATAATAGTATTTGACTGAAGTGCGACAATATCTACTTCAGACTTTCCAAAAACCCAGTTTTCATCTAGAATCTCATAGCCTTTCTGCTCTAGGAATCTTACTGCCGCTTTTTCACCAGCTTTACCCGTATCGTTGTGAATAGCCATATTTTTAAATTCAAAATGAGTAAATGATTGAATTAGAAAATAGGCTTGATGCTCATTTTATTTAATCATTTACTCCTTTATTCATTTTCTAATTATTTAACAATCACCGAGCCTAAAAACTTAGAGATGCTCCGTTCTACATTTTTAAATTGAGCGTAACGACCTAACAAGATTTCTTGATTAGTCACGTCTTTTTCCTCCTTGATCTGGTTCATCAAATCGGTGAGCATTCGATCTACCTTATGTTTTTTAAGATAATATAGTCCTCCCAATACCGCAGATTTAATGTTATGGGTTTCATCTTTCACATAAATCTGGTGCTTATTTAACCAGTTTTCGCTCAAGCTATATTCTGAGGTGCTTAACGTAATTGCTAAAGTTGCAATCTCACCATCTTCACTTCTTAAAAATTGGTTGATCGTTGGCAATTGGCCATTCTCAAGCTCATTACGATAATAGTCGACAATTCGTTTGCACAAGTCGTTTTCAAAAGTTACGTCGCTCAAGTTTTGGACAATGAACGAGCCTACATACATATTATCCGTTTGCTCCCAGGTCGCTAGTTCATGCCCAAAAGTTAATAGCAAGCGTACAATTTCCTGCTCCTGCAAAATATCTGTACTTACTTGTGGTGCGGAAATTTCTGGTTCGGCACTAGGCCCTCCTTCAGCAAATAGATCATCAGGCGGCATATCTGGATGCCCGAAATTACTACTTGCCCGTTGCGGAGTCGCAGCTTTTTTGCTCTTGGCAACTTTAATTGCATTCAGCTCGGTAAGTAGTACTCGCTCTTCAATCTCTAGCAGGTGACTGCATTCTTTGATAAATACAGAAGCCTTAATGTTGTCAGGAATTTTAGCAATACTTTCTACAATATCCCTAATGATCCCCGCTTTTTTGATGGGGTCTTTTCCAGCTTCCGCCAGTAAAATATTGGCTTTGTAAAGGATGAAATCTTGACGCTGCTCCTCGATGTAGGTTTTGAAAGCGCCCGCCCCTACTTTGTGCATGTAGGAATCAGGATCATCACCGTCTGGGAAAGAAACTACTTTTACATTTAGTCCTTCTTCCAAAATCATATCTAAGCCACGTAAAGAAGCTTTGATACCCGCCGCATCACCATCATATAAGATAGTTACATTCTGCGTAAAACGAGCAATTAGCTTAATCTGCTCGATGGTTAAAGATGTTCCAGAAGAGGCAACAACGTTCTCAATATAAGCTTGATGTACCGCTAAGACATCGGCATAACCTTCTACTAAGTAACAGTTATCTTGGTCGCGAATGGCTTTTTTGGCATGGAATAGACCATATAGCACATTCGATTTGTGATAAATATCACTCTCTGGAGAGTTAACGTATTTAGGTACGTTTTTATCCGTTTTTAAAGTACGTCCACCAAAACCAATTACCCTACCCGTGAAATTGTGGATAGGGAACATTACCCTGCCACGGAATCGATCGTATAACTTTCCTTTATCATTTCTGATGGAAAGCCCAGTTTTCTCCAAGAATTCTTCCGAATGTTGGTTCTTGACTGCGTCTAAAGTTAAAGCGTCCCAAACATCTGGCGAGTAACCGAGGTTAAATTTTCTAATGATGTCTTCCCTAAAACCACGCTCTTTGAAATAGCTTAAGCCAATCGCTTTACCATCAGAGCTGTTCCAAAGTTGGTCTTCGAAAAAATTAGCGGCAAATTGGGAAACAATATAAAGACTTTCTCGAGCAGTATTCAGCTCAATATTTTCTTTACTCTCTACCGTTTCTTCAACCTCAATATTGTACTTAGTCGCCAAAAACTTTAAAGCCTCTGGGTAACTGTACTTCTCATGCTCCATAACGAAGCGTACCGAATCACCAGCTACACCGCAACCGAAGCACTTATAAATGCCCTTATTTACCGAAACGTGAAAGGAAGGTGTTTTTTCCCCATGAAATGGACAATTACCAATTAAGCTAGAACCACGTTTTTTAAGGTGTACGAAATCTCCAACAACCTCCTCAATCCGGGCCGTTTCCTTAATTTTCTCAATGGTTTCTGCTGTAATCATTTGCTGCTAATCTCCTCCTAGATGGGGCTTCAAATTTAGCAATAAATAATTCTATTTACGCCTTATTCCTCTTCAGGGGGCTGGAGTTTATTTGATAAAAGGCGACATTTGTTCAGCCACAAATTGGTTCCCCTTATCATTTAGATGTACTCTATCCCTAGTCAGCACATCCTTTTCTAAATCTTGAGGATTATTTTTTTCTTCGTAGGCTTGAAATGCTTTTCTTAAATCGCATAGCGGAAGATTATTTTTGGCAGCTAACTCTCTAATCCCTTCCGAGTATTTATCCAATTCAGTATCTAATTCGTTAGCTCCGGCCTTTTTCTCTCCAATTACAGATGGTGTACATAGCACCACCCCACTTCCTGCAGCTTTGATCTTGTTAATTAAAGCTTGATAGAACTTTAGATATTTGGGATAATCTGTTCCAGTTCTAGAGGTTTGTTTATGCCAAACATCATTGATACCTACATAAATAAATACCAAATCAGGTTTCTTCTCCAATACATCGTCTTCTAAGCGCAGATAAAGATCATATACCTTATTACCACCAATACCAGCTCCAAGCAGTTCGAACTTGGTACTGTCTACCCGTTTTTTCAACAAATTGATATAGCCGTTTCCCTGCGCACCACCTTGAGTAATAGAATCTCCGAAGAATACAACACGCTTGGTTTTAGGTTTCATAGCAGACAGCAAAAAAATGGCACAAGCCATAACTAATAGGTTTAAAGTGCTTCTCATTCTTATATATTTATAACACTAATTTAATGGTTTAAAAGCATAACATCAGCATCTTCTTTGCTAAGCTTTTTCAGCGAAGACTTGATACATTACAAGGGAGATCATTACTTATTGCCTTTTCCTAACTGATAATCTTTGTGCAACACTAAGAAACTTGCTCTTTCCTCTTTTTTGAGCGGATAATCCCAATTGCCTTGATAAGTAATTTTGGTTGGTAGTTTCACTTCATCAAAGTAACTCATTTCAATATTCATCTGCACATCAAAATCAAAAAGCATATTGCTGTATTTCATATCGACGTAGCGTCCTAAAATCTCAAAATTCCTTTTATCAAAAATAGTTACTAACTCCTTAATCATTACACCATCTTTAGTCCATTTAGAAAGATCTGGCTTTACGGATACTTTAAAACGATAAACTGGAATAGAGTCTAAATATGTGCCGCTATGAAATGCATAATCATAATATTGGCGCATATTTGCCGTAAAGATTTCTGTTTTACTACTAATGAAAGGAATGCCTTTAATTGGTCTGCCTGGATTAAAAATTAAAGTTTTAAGTTTCTCTTTGTAACCCTCATTACTACTTTTTTTATTGGTACTTGGTGCCGAAGCAGGTGCAAAATCTGTGTTATATGCGTTCATAAAAATGTAATCAAACATTTCAACAGTATATAGCTGATACTTTCCGTTCTTTTTATAAACCTTGCCATTATCTTCCTTTACCAGATACTCCATTTTATACGGGCCATGATTATTATGACGAATTTTACGATAAATTTTTCCATCGACCTTGTTTTTTTTATCGTAGGTAAACACTCTATTTTCAGCAATAAAGGTATACTTTTTCATATTCCTGAATGCCTCATAAAAACTGGTATCGTTAATGATGGCATCAATAAAAGTTTCGATATTTAATCTTTTTGCTTTGATGTTTACAGCAGAATCAAGGGTGATTGTTTTCACCGTATCTGGATTGAAACGTGGGATTTGCTGGGCATTTACATCAGCCAAAAACAACAACGATAGTACTATTAAAAAAAGCTTCTTCATTTACATCTTTCTAAAGGCTTCGACAAGCTCAGCCTGACATAGCCGTTTATTTTATTAGTAGGTTTGTCTTCCAACAATTAACCGATTAAACATCTAAGCGATTAATCTCTTAGTTACCTAATTGTTTCAATGCGATGTAAGCCATTAAACCCGTAGAGGTTTTTAAAGCATCTTCATCAATATCGAATTTCGGTGTATGAACAGAATGCATGGTGTCTTTTGCTGCATTACCCGTACCTAAACGGTAAAAGCAAGCATTAGTAACCTGCGAGTAATAGGCAAAATCTTCCGCCGCCATCCAAATGTCTAAATCAATAACGTTTACTGCACCCAAATAGTCTACCGCAAAACCTTTGGCATTATTAGTCAATACCTCTTCGTTAATTAAGAAAGGATAGCCTCTGTGAATATCAAAATGACAACTTCCGCCCATACTTTCCGCAATTCCTTCCGCCATTTTTTTCATTAGTCGATGCGCTTCATTTCTCCAATCTTCATTTAAGGTCCTAAAAGTTCCTTCCAGTTTAACTTCGTTAGGGATGATATTGGTAGCGCCTTGTGCATTTACTTTCCCAAAAGAAAGCACCGAAGGTAAACGAGGATCAGCATTACGGCTTACGATCTGCTGTAATGCGACGATGATGTGTGCAGTAATGACTACTGGATCAATATTTTGATGAGGCTGAGCTCCATGACCACCTTTTCCTGTTACGGTGACGTAAAGCTCGTCTGTAGACGCCATGTAAATTCCCGAACGAAAACCTACTTTCCCAACTTCCATCATGGGTAAAACATGCTGACCAACCATGGCCTGTGGTTTCGGATTTTCTAGCACCCCTTCTTTAATCATGATGCTGGCTCCACCTGGCAACAATTCTTCTGCCGGTTGAAACACCAACTTAATTGTTCCACCAAACTCGTCTTTTAATTGATTAAGAATATAGGCGGTACCTAACAATGAAGAAGTGTGGACATCATGTCCGCATGCATGCATTACCCCTTCATTTTTTGATCTATATGGTTTATCATTAGCTTCTACAATTGGCAAGGCATCCATGTCGGCACGCAAAGCAATCACTTGATCGGATGCTTTAGCGCCAGTAATTAAACCAACTACACCTGTATTGGCCATTTCAGTATACGGAATACCCCAGCTGGTTAACTTATCCTTCACAAATTTTGAGGTTTCGTATTCGTGAAAAGATAACTCAGGATTTGCGTGAATATGTTGACGAAAACCAACTACTTCATTAAAAATTTGAGCGGCTAGTTCTTGTATTTTTTCTTTCATGTTTTGTTAGTTTTTTGGGTGGTTAGTTGGCTTGTTGTTTGGTTTAGCTTTACGCCTGTCGACTGAAAACTGCCAACTGTTAACTATCTATCTATTTCTAAAATTGGAGCATTTATCTTTTCTCTAAAAATAAACAGCGTTGGGAAGCTAGGCCGCAGTTCGTTTAAGAACTTTTGTGCTTCTAATCTTGTCCGGTAATCGCCCACTCTTAAATAGTAGTTAGGCTCTTTATAAGTGATGTAAGTATTTAGCTTCGGATAACTCGATTTAAACTGCGCTTGTTGAGAAAACACTTCTCTCCTATCTGAACCATAATAAATTTGTACGCGGTAGCCCATAGAAGACACGATAGCCGAACCTGTCGGATTGGTGGCAGTTGGCTTTGCCCTATTCAGCTCCAATCGCTTGGCAATAAGGCTATCAATCAAAGGATCTTGCACCACAATGACCTCACCTTTGGTTTGGGCAAAGGCTTGAACACTTAGCAAAACAGCAGTTATAGTAAGTAGTACTTTCATTTAGATTTAAATTGTTTCCCGATATTTTTTACTTGTCGTTACTTATAATAACGAGATCAACAACAATGAGTTTGCAAAAATCGGGATTATTGCTGGGCTAAGCAAATGTTTAATGTTACATAAAAAAGCCCCGACAAAGTCGAGGCTGAAATGATATTCTTAAAACTTCGTAAAGTTAATACTAGGCATTTGCGCCGTGGCAATTTTTAAACTTTTTACCACTTCCGCAAGGACAAGGTTCGTTTCTACCTACCGTTGCTTCTTTTCTAATGGGCTGCAAAGGTTGCGGCTCACGAGTATCACCTACCAAATCTAAGTCAGCATGTTGGTCGCCATACTCTTGCTTGGTAGTTTGTAGTTTAGGCTGAGGTTTAGGAGCAACTGCTTCTCTTACCTGCTCTGGTTCTTGCTGAACAGGAATACCGCCTTTAAATAAGAAGCTTACTACCTCTTTATTAACTACGCTCAACATACCTTTAAACAAGTTAAAAGCTTCCATCTTATAAATAATTAATGGATCTTTTTGCTCGTAAACTGCATTTTGTACCGATTGCTTCAACTCATCCATTTCACGCAAGTGCTCTTTCCAGCTATCGTCAATTAAAGCCAAGATGATCGTTTTCTCAAAAGCCTTAGTGATCTCTCTACCGTTGTTTTCGATAGCTTTTTTCAATTCTACAGGAACTTGGATATGACGCATGCCATCTGTAAAAGGAACCACAATCTGCTCAATCACGTCACCTCTATCCGCAAAAACCTCTTTTAATACTGGCATTGCTTGGTTAACGATACCATCTGATTTACGATCGTAGAAAGTGGTAACTTCTTCGAACAATTTATCAGACAAGTCTTGAATTTTCTTGCTGTTAAATTCTTGCTCAGAAATTTCAGTATCTACCGAGAAGTTTTTGATTACCTCTAACTTGAAACCTTCGTAGTTGCTGCTCTCTTTGTATTCAGTAATTACATCTTCCACAACATCAAAAATCATGTTGTTCATGTCTACGTCTAAACGATCGCCAAATAAAGCATTTCTACGTTTAGCATAAATTACCGTACGTTGCGAGTTCATCACATCGTCATACTCTAATAAACGTTTACGAACACCAAAGTTGTTTTCTTCTACTTTTTTCTGCGCTCTTTCGATAGAGTTGGTAATCATTGAATGTTGGATCACCTCTCCGTCTTCGATACCCATACGCACCATGATGTTTGAAATACGCTCTGATCCGAACAAACGCATCAAGTTATCTTCCAATGATACGAAGAACTGCGAAGTACCTGGATCTCCCTGACGACCAGCACGACCACGTAACTGTCTATCTACACGACGAGATTCGTGACGCTCGGTACCAATAATTGCCAAACCTCCAGCTTCTTTAACGCCTGGGCCTAACTTGATATCCGTACCACGACCAGCCATGTTGGTAGCAATGGTTACCTGACCTGGTTGACCTGCTTCCGCAACGATATCAGCCTCTCTTTGGTGCATTTTCGCATTCAGTACGTTGTGTTTGATCCCGCGTAACTTCAACATACGGCTTAATAACTCAGAAATCTCTACCGAAGTAGTACCCACCAACACCGGACGACCAGCTTCAGTTAATTTTACAATCTCTTCTGCTACTGCGTTATATTTTTCTCTTACCGTACGATAAACGTAGTCTTGCTCATCTTTCCTAGAAATTACCCTGTTGGTAGGAATTTCTACCACATCTAATTTATAGATAGACCAAAACTCACCAGCTTCCGTAGTTGCCGTACCCGTCATACCGCAAAGTTTGTGGTACATACGGAAATAGTTTTGTAAAGTAACTGTAGCGTAAGTTTGTGAAGCATCTTCTACTTTCACATTTTCTTTAGCTTCAATCGCTTGGTGTAAGCCATCAGAATAACGACGACCTTCCATGATACGACCAGTTTGCTCGTCTACAATCTTGATCTTGCCTTCGTCAACGATATATTCTACGTCATTTTCGAATAATGTATAAGCTTTCAGTAACTGATTAATAGAGTGAACGCGCTCCGCTTTCACAGCATAATCACGCATCAAGGCATCTTTGTTTGCAATTTTTTCTTCACTGCTTAAGCTCGATTTTTCGATTTCAGCAATTTCAGTCCCCACATCTGGTAAAACAAAAAAGCTTTGATCTTCTCCAGTCTGTGTAATTAACTCAATACCTTTTTCAGTTAATTCTACTTGGTTATTTTTCTCATCAATATGGAAATACAATTCTGAATCTACTTTAGGCATGTTCTTCGACTGATCAGCCATGTAATAGTTTTCAGTTTTAAGTAAGGTCTGCTTGTTTGCACCTTCACTTAAAAACTTAATTAAGGCCTTATTTTTCGGCAAACCACGGTGTGCACGCAATAAAGCCAGGCCTCCCTCGCCTTCTTCCGTACCTGTATTACCACTGTTGATCAAACTCTTCGCCGAATTTAACGCTGATTGAACATAAGCTTTTTGAGCATTTACCAAACGCTCAATACGTGGTTTCAATTCATGGAACTCATGTTGATCTCCGAAAGGAACCGGACCTGAAATGATCAATGGCGTACGGGCATCATCAATTAAAACTGAATCGACCTCATCTACCATGGCAAAGTGCAACTTACGTTGTACCAATTGCTCTGGTGTTTGCGACATATTGTCACGCAGGTAATCGAAACCGAACTCGTTGTTAGTTCCGTAAGTAATATCTGCTAAGTAAGCTTTTCTACGTTCTTCAGAGTTTGGCTGATGTTTATCAATACAATCTACACTTAAACCGTGGAATTCGAACAATGGACCATTCCACTCACTATCACGACGAGCAAGGTAATCGTTCACCGTAACGATATGTACACCTTGACCAGCTAATGCATTTAGGTAAGCGGGTAAAGTACTCACTAGGGTCTTACCCTCACCCGTAGCCATCTCCGCAATTTTACCACTATTTAACACCATACCACCAATCAACTGCACGTCGTAGTGTACCATGTTCCAGTTCACTTCCGTACCAGAAGCCTCCCATTTATTGGCCCACAAAGCTTTGTCACCAACAATCTTCACATTGCTTTTTCTAGCTGCAATTTCCCTATCAAACGGTGTGGCAGTTACTTCTAATTGCTCATTTTCACTTAAACGGCGGGAAGTTTCTTTAACTACTGCAAAAGCTTGAGGTAAAATTTCTTTAAGCACTTTTTCCAACTCCACATTGCGCTCCTTTCCTAAAGCATCAACTTCGTCATAAATATTGGTTTTCTCTGCTAAAGAAAGTTCAGGTGCCTCTGCCTGTGTTTTTAGATCTGTGATTTTACCGTCTATAGTAGCTAAGGCCTCTGCAATAGTTGCTTTAAACTCGATGGTTTTATTTCTTATTTCATCATTACTAAGTGATGATAATTTTGCATATTCTTCGTTGATTTGCGCAACGATCGGCTGTAATGCCTTGATATCTCTTTCCGACTTGCTTCCAAATATCTTGGCTAAAAATCCTAACATGTTTTATTGTTTTTTGGTCTGAAGTCGGATGTCCGAAGTCAGATGATAATTTATTATATTTTACTTAGTATACTCTAGTCCTTAAGGGTCTATAGCTCATTTCCTCAGACATCGGTCTCCGGACATTCGACTTTATACAACAACCAAGCCATTGCCCATTCTTATGACAACTTGGCTTTTAATCAGTTATTCTTTTGTTATTTACGATAAAATCGATAGCAAGACAGCTAACTAGGGGCTATTGTTTCGTGGATTTTCCAATTCAGCGGCATAAAGTAGCGGCTGATCGGCAATGTTATATTTTGAGCAATTTTTATTGGATATTACACCAATAGCACTCAATTGGTTATTAGACAAGATAAAATGAGGCATATCTTGCAAATCTTGAACCGAACGTACAGCCGACTGATCTGCTGTAGTTTGTGTTTTGGCACAATATCTTTCTGTCAAATAGCGTAGCCCATCCACACGATCGACCTTGGCCAAGTGTGAAAGACTAAAAAACACTAAAGATATGGTTACGAGATGCCTCATTATTGCGGCAAATCTAGTTTTATTCTTTTATAATCAAAAATTTGCCCTAAAGAATGAGCTATTTTTTTTAATAGAATCCAATCTAGGAACTACTTCTAGCTTAGAAATAGTTCGTCACAAGACGAGCAAACAGTATCAAACAACACTTAGTTAACAGGGGGTTAACAGGGACCTTATAGGGATATCACAGGGAGATAACTGGAGCGTGCCCCCTATCAACCTCGAATTAACTCCTCGTTAACAATCTTTTAATCCATTGATAATCAATATAAAATACCTATATTGTAAATAAAAAAGATATGGCAATTAATAAAAACGGTATTAATGGCAATTTTCGAGGTAAGATTGGCAATATTGTAGCTTACGAGCTTAATGGGCAACAGGTAATACGTACGCTTCCTAAAAAACGTACTGCCCCACCTACGCCTAAAGAAGTACTTAACCGCCTAAAGTTTGAGGCTTCTCAAAATTGGTTGCGGCCACTCACAGACTTCTTAAGAATCGGATTCAAAGACTATCAACCTACTTATGAAGGTTTTGTAGCAGCCAAATCCTATAATCAGAAAAATGCGATGGCCTATAATAGTGTTTCAGGTTTTTATATTGACCCATCATTGGCATTGGTTAGTTTCGGTTCGCAGATACTACCTGCAGAGGCGAGTGCTGACGCTAAACCTAACCAAGAAATTACTTTCAATTGGAGCACAGAGATACCATCGGCTTATAATGACCAGACGATGCTCATCGCTTACGACATTGAAAATAAGAAATTGCGCTACCATACTGCCGCCGCTCCCAGAAACGCCGGCACAGCTACTTTAAAATTAGGCAAAAGAGACCAGGGGAAAACATTTCATCTCTATCTCGCTTTTATAGCAGACGACCGATCTGAGAAAAGTAACAGCATGTACCTTGGAAACGTAGTTGTATTATAGTATTTCGATCAAACCAAGTACCGTTACGATGCTTCCGCCAGCATCTGTGATTTTAAAATGGTATGCGCCATTTTAGAGAATCTATCCCGTTAACAGCTGATTCGCCTATACAAACCGGCCATTCGCCGATAGATTTCTTATAAATCGACATTTACTAGCTTGTTTTACCTATGCAGAAGAAAATTAGGTTGCAAACAAGCATCCAAACGGCAACCGGGATACTAATTTTAGCATTACCATTATTCATTTTTTTCGGCCAAAACAACAACCACTCTTTCGGCGTCACCCAAGTTATCCATTATTTCATATTTTGCCTTCTATTTGTAATTATTTACTTCTTGCACAGCAAAATACTATTCCCTAAACTTTATTTAATTAAAAAATACTTAAGTTATTTTACCATACTTGCGATATTACTTGCTGGCATTGTTGTGCTTAAACCTTTTGACCACTTCATATCCAACCCTAATCGCATAAATCAGCTACCAAGCACTGGTTTTTCACCGTCTATACATTCAACAGCAAAGGCAATAGAACAAACAAAGCCATTACTTGATGTTGTAAGTATTTTTACATTTTTATTGTCCATCATTATTGGAATAACCATAGAGACCAATAAACAGCTTAGGATCACTATGCAACGAGTTCTAATGGCGGAAACTGAAAAAGCACAGGCCGAGTTAGCTTTCTTAAAGGCACAAGTCAATCCACATTTTTTGTTTAATATCCTGAACAATATCTATACGTTAGCACTAACACAAGATCTAAATACTGCTTCTTCGATCATGAAACTATCCAATATGATGCGTTACCTAACCGACGATGCGGGCCATGATGAAGTTAGTTTAGCTCAAGAAATCGCATGCCTTACTGACTATATCGATTTACAGAAACTACGCCTTACTCAAAAAACAATTATCGAATACGAAATCAAGGGGAATATCAATAACAAGAAAATTGCACCATTAATTTTAATGGCTTTTGTAGAAAATGTTTTCAAATATGGTGTTAGTAACCACAAAAACAGTAAATTAGTCATCAGAGTTATAGCAGAACAACGTTTAATTAACTTGTATTGTGAAAACACCATTCACCCTGACAAGAAACATGAAAAGCGAACTGGAATAGGATTGAAGAATACTAAAAAAAGATTACAGTACATTTATCCCAATAGACACCTCCTGGCAGTGGAAAACACCCAAAAAGTTTTTAAGATTAACCTAAGCATTCATTTAAATTAATGGAAAAATTGAAATGTGTAGCTATTGATGATGAACCTTTAGCACTCGCCTTAATTAAAACCCACATTGAAGCAACCGAGGGGCTACAACTGCTACAAGTATTTGAAGATGCCATTGCTGCAATAGAATACCTTAGTAAATACCCTGTAGATCTATTGTTTTTAGATGTGAACATGCCAGACATTACTGGACTAGAACTTTACAATTCTTTAGCGGTAAAACCAATGGTAATTTTTACTACGGCTTATAAAAACTTTGCCTTTGAAGGTTTTGAGCTCAATGCAATCGATTATTTATTAAAACCTATCGATTACATGAGATTTAAGAAAGCTGCAAGGAAAGCAATTGAGTTCCAACAACACAAACAACAAAAGGAACAAGACTTAAACGAGCATTTATTTGTTTACTCAGAGTACAAATTGATCAAAATTGAGTTTAAAGACATCCTTTATCTTGAAAGCTTAGAAGATTACGTAAAAATTCACCTAAGTAATGGCAAGATGATCATGACATTAGCCACGTTGAAAAAGATAATCGATAAACTTCCTGCTGATAAATTTAAACGTATACATCGCAGTTATGTGGTTGCCGTTAAACAAGTACAGTCTGTAGCCAACAGAAAGGCAAAACTCAGTAACGAAGTACTACTTCCAATCAGCGACAGTTATACCTCTTTTATAGAAGAGTGGAAAAACACCTAAACACTTAAGGAAACTGACACCTAACAAGCTAATTCTCGGTCGACACAAAACAACCATTAATCGACACTTCATTGCCACAACCTAATAAGGTCTACATATTTGTTTGAACCTAAAACAAACAGCTTAACCGCATCATACTTAAAACAATGAAAAGAGCCTTAACATCATTTTGTGGCATTTTATTAATTGCCTGCCTCATCTATACCACTAATAATTCTGGAACTACCATTAACGTCGAGGGTAGTTCATCTGGTACAGAGACTTTCTTTGAAGGATCTATCTTATCACTCAACATCTTTTTTTTATTGATTTTTTTGATGAGCATTTTAGCGATCATAAAGGAGGAAGATAGCAATGAGAAAGATAAAACTTTATTATAGCGTAACATCAGTTTGATTAATACGCATAACAAAGTATTCACAAATTCATTTAATGTGAATTACTACGGAATCATAACAATTGTAGATCTGCGTATTACGATTACTTCCTATTCTTATTTACATGCCGCAACGATGATCATTGCAAACGTTAAAATTCTTTTCAGATCAAAAAAGCATAATTGACTTGCGAACGCATTTACTTAGCATTAAGTCAACAAGACAATTCTTATTTTAGATTTTATCTCATAGCTAAGTAGAAACCAATATCTTTGCGATATGAATATCTTACTTATCGGTTCTGGCGGAAGAGAATGTGCTTTTGCCTGGAAATTAAGCCAATCGGAAAAATGCACCAATCTATTTATTGCTCCTGGTAACGCAGGAACTGCCACTTATGGAAAAAACGTCAATATTAATCCAAATGATTTTGAAGCAGTAAAAGCCCTTGCTTTAAAAGAAAAAATAGAATTATTGGTAGTTGGTCCAGAAGAGCCCTTAGTATTAGGGATTCATGATTTTTTTGTTAACGATGAAGAGTTAAAACATATTCCTGTAATTGGCCCTAAAAAGGAAGGCGCTATTTTAGAAGGAAGTAAAGACTTCTCAAAGCAGTTTATGGAACGCCATAATATTCCAACAGCAAAATCAAAATCGTTCACTAATGAGAGCTTGCAAGCAGGCTTAACTTATCTGGCCAATCATACTTTACCTGTTGTTTTAAAAGCTGATGGCTTAGCTGCTGGAAAAGGCGTATTAATTATAGACAACCATCAAGAGGCACAAGACGAATTACAGTTAATGCTAGGCGGAAAATTCGGCAATGCTGGATCAACGGTAGTTGTTGAAGAATTTTTAACTGGTATTGAACTTTCTGTATTTGTTTTATCGGATGGCAGCAACTATGTGATTTTGCCAGAAGCTAAAGATTATAAGCGTATTGGTCAGGGCGACACAGGATTAAATACTGGTGGCATGGGCTCGGTTTCGCCTGTTCCTTTTGCTAACGCAGAATTTTTAAATAAAATTGAAGAACGTATCATCAAGCCAACGGTAAATGGTTTAGCTAGCGAGGGCATTGATTATACAGGTTTTATTTTCTTCGGATTAATTAAGGTTGGCGATGACCCTTATGTGATTGAGTACAATGCACGTATGGGCGATCCTGAAACAGAAAGTGTTATCCCTAGGATTGAAAGTGATCTAGTGGACCTTTTCTTAGCAAGTGCGAATAAAGCATTGGGAACTTACGAAATTAAAATCAGTCAAAAAAATGCGGCAACTGTAGTAATCGTAGCTGGTGGATACCCTGGCGACTATGAAAAAGGAAAAGCAATTTCTGGCTTAGATAACGTGAGAGATTCTTATGTATTTCATGCGGGTACGACACTAGAAGGTGGCGTGGTAAAAACGAATGGCGGCAGAGTATTAGCTATTAGTAGCATTAAAGATAGCCAATTTGAAGCTTTACAATGTGCAACGGCAGATGCCGCCCGAATATACTTTGATGGAAAATACTTTCGTGAGGATATAGGCTTCGACTTGATGTAAGTTCAGCCGAGAAGATTTCTCATTTATCAACATTTATTCGTACACTTGTAATTACAAGGTGCAATATCCACATCCCGCCTAGATCTATTGAAATAGTTTTAGTCGGGATTTTTAACATCACAGCTATCTACATGTGGCAATTGCATATTTTTTGTTAGTAAAACAGAACGAAAGAGATTAATAGCTTGACCAAAAACCAAAATAAACCATTTTTTTACGCAACTCTATTGATGGGATTGCTGTTATTTCCTTTATTAGGTTTTTCGCAACAAGAAGAACCTAAAAGAGTAAGTATAGTCGTTACTGTCAAAGAAATTAATCCAGAAAAACAGGTTATTCAACTTCCTGCAGATAACCTCCCTAAAACAATAAATAGACCTCACGCCACTGTTGGTCTAAATAATACACCTGTAAAACATACCCGTCCTGCTAGCGTGTATACGCCCAAGGAAAAAACGAATGTTAATACTCCCGATTTAGTTAAAAATAAAACTAATGAGCTCATTAAAAAGCCTAGTCCCTTAACTTCAGCCAAACCTGCGCCAAGCAAAACTAAAAACCAAGGGATAGTTAAACGTACTGAGATAAAGAACAAGACGTCAACACCGTCTGAAAATATGACTTCAGTCAAAAATACCCAAGCGAAAGAAAAAGCAATTGCAAAAACTCCAACAACGATTAAAAACCCAGTTAAGGAAACAGTAAAGCAAGCAAGTCCCCCTGCTACTGTGTCAAAACCTATGGCTGCAAAAGAGTTAAAAAAGGAAAGTATGGTGGCCAGCAAGAACGTTCAGGCAGATAAAGATATAGTTAAAATCACACCTGAGGCACAACAATCTGTTTCAAATCCGTCCAAAAAGGAGCCAAATATGGTGGCATCCAATACAAACAAGACATCAACATCAGTAGCTGATAAAACAAGTCCTGTGAAAATCGACAATAACAGTACAGCAATGATAAAGAGCTCTCAGAATAATCAGTCCAATGCCTTTAGTTATATCTGGATTGGCGCATTTTTAGTCGTTGCTGGTTTAGTTTTAGGGCTCTTATTTGGAAAACCTGCATTTCTTATTTCATTTGTAGGAGTAGTATTTATAGTTCTAGGCATTGTGATATAAACTTCCCGACAGCGAAGAACATAAAAAAGCCCCGAAGATAACTTCAGGGCTTTCATTTATTTGCTAAATCTTACTTTGTTTTTTTGTCTAAGGCTTCAGCTAGCTTAGCATGAAGTGCTTTACCTCTTAAGTCTTTTGCCACAATTTTACCAGTAGGATCAATCAGAAAGTTAGCAGGGATACTTCTAATTCCCCATGCAGAAGATACCGCATTACTCCAGCCTTGTAAATCAGACACCTGTGTCCAAGTCAACTTATCGTCTTCAACTGCTTTCAACCATTGTTCTTTGGTAGTTCTAGTAGTACCTCCGTCTAAAGAAATACCTAATACTGTGAAGTTTTTATCTTTAAATTTCTGAAACGCTTCAACCACATTTGGATTTTCTTGCCTGCAAGGTCCACACCACGCAGCCCAAAAATCTACCAGTACATATTTGCCTTTAAAATCAGATAACTTTACGGGCTTGCCATCTGGATCATTCTGTGTAAAATCCATAGCCATCACACCAACAGCCGTCTTCTTAGTTGCTTCAATAGTCGCTGGAATAGCCTGTCCAGTTTTAGTCGCTTTTAATTCAGGCGAAAGTGCTGCATATAGTTTCTCTACATCAGCAGTCAATTTATCATCACTAGCTAAAGCGCCTAACTGCATTAAGCTGATGTAAGATTTTGGATTTTCTTTAATGAACTTCAGATATACCGGAGTTTTTTGGACTTTAATAGCATCAAATTTAGCCATTAAAACGTCCATTACAGCATCGTCTTCTTTTTGCTCTTTTGTATATTTAGCATACTCATCATTAAGTGCTTTTTCTTTATCGGTGAAAGTCTTTAATGAAGCATTCAATTTAGCATTATCAATATTTACCGGTGTACCACCAGCTACAGAAGACTTCAAGCTATCTGCACTATTTAGGGTAATGTTTCCTGGCTCTATATATAAAGCAGTGTAATCTAAATTTTTGGTATTTGCACCTTTAACATAAGGATTCACCTTATTGAATACATTACCCATTACTGGCGTGGTAACTTTACCCTTAAATTCGAATGCACCGTTATTTACGATAGTAGAGTCTACTAATCTCTGACCATTCTCGGCAAAAACTAAATAAATTTTGTTGCCATTAGCCACAGCTTTCGTAGAACCTTTTAGCGTAAAATCAGATTGGGCCATTAATGCCGCAGGGGCTAATAACATGGCCGAAAGAAGTATTTTTTTCATTATTTATAATTTGTTTTAGGACAATGAAGCTTCAAATAAATTCATTGCCAGCAGTATAAGTTGTAAATCAAATATACAAATAACTCAAATAACTTTTGTAACTATCAAGTTAGTTTTTGATAAGTACGCCACCACAAATCTGGCATTTCTCCTTTAACGGCAGTATGGTAGTCATCGTACCTACACGGCACTAGGTGAAAACGTTCATTTTTAGAACCGTTGGCAGGATAAGGAACCTGCATCCACCATCTATCTGATTTCTTGCTTTTCACGAAGTTCACTTCGGTAGCACCATCATTAACGCTAGCTCTGTAAATAATATACTGCGATTTTGGGGTTAACGGGAAATCTTTCTTACGACTATAATAACCGTCTACAAAATACCATACCATTTGCGAAAGTAGCATTGCAGTTTGTCCGCCCTTGTCAAAGGCAGGGTTAAACTCATAGAAACCTATGGAAGTTAGCTTGTCACTCATTCCGGCATAACGCGAAATCCTACAGGCATCCTCGCCGTAAAAACCGTTGGGAACCATGTTTGTATTACCACAAGCATCGCTAGAACGAATGGCACCCATATCGAAACTTACCATGTTGGCATTGCGTATTACAGGTTCAGAAACTGACAAATCAGAAACGAACTCGCCCAAACGATGTACATCAAAATATAACTTATCCATCACTCGCAAGCTATCTTGATTAACAAAGTAAGTTTGATAACCCATGTTGCTGAAATTAAAAAGGTAGTTGGGCTGATGAAAGAAAATCTTGGTCAAATAACTCTGAGAAGTAGTAGCAACGCCGTCATTTTCATCTTGTTCTAAATCAAATCGGTTATCTACCACTAACAGATCTACTTTTAGTTCCAAACTTTCGTAACCCATGTACTGTGCATAGGTTAGATCTTGTCCACCACCAATAATGATGGGCACAATATCTAGTTTCACCAATTCAGCGACCACAGTTTTTAAGGCAAAATAAGTATCAGAAACTTCCTGCCCTGCAATGATATTACCTAGGTCGATAATTTTAGTTTGAAATTGGCCCTCATTCAACAAATAAAACTGTTCACGAAAGTAATCTGGACCTAAAAAACAACCGTTATTATTAACTGCCCCCCGATCATCTTTTACGCCAATAATTGCCAAATCATACTCTTCTTCCTCTAAATCTGGAAAGGCATCCGTATAAAACTTAGCCTTCACCCCAAGCTGGCTGGTTAAAAAACCATTTCTAGGAGTGAATTTTTCAGTATCTATTGGAGAAAAAAAATCTGATAAAGTCATAAAGCTATTTAAATTTCTGACCTCAAATATCTATTTTTGGGCGCATATATTAAGCGCATTTTTAAATTTTGTGTCAAACTGTTCATCTTTAAAAAGTGAACCACCTATATTTAAAACTTCATTAGACAGATAAATAATGTTTTTTAAATAGGGTAAGGAACATCTGACAGACAAATGCATTACAAATAAACAGATGAAATGATACTTGTTACAGGCGCTACAGGTTTTTTAGGAGCAGAATTAGTGAAACAGCTTACGGACCAAAACATCTCGGTTCGGGCCATTAGGCGAAGCAGCTCTAAAATTCCGGCCTTGCTAGCAAACAATAATTTGGTGAGCTGGCACATTGCAGATATCAACGAGCCTGAAGATTTAGCCGACGCTTTTGAAGGTATCACTAAAGTTTACCATTGTGCGGCTACGGTATCATTCGATCCAAAAGATAAAGCCAAACTTTTAAAAATTAATATCGGAGGAACAGCCAACATTGTGCATCTCTGCATTGAAAACAATGTACGTTTGCTCCATGTTAGCTCCATCGCTGCCTTAGGTTTTCCTAAAAAGGATGAACTAATTTCTGAGAAACACTTTTGGGATTACGACCCTAAAGCGCACAATTATGCTATTTCTAAATATCAAGGAGAAATGGAAGTTTGGCGTGGCATAGCCGAGGGATTAGATGCCGTAATTGTAAATCCAGCGGTAATTATTGGCAAAAATGCAGGGTTTAACGGCAGTGGAGCTATCTTCAAACTGGTAAAAGAAGGATTGAGATTCTACACCGATGGTGCCACGGGAATTGTCGATGTAGAAGATGTAGCTAAGGGTATGATTTTACTCATGGAAAGTGATATCACTGCAGAGCGATATACCTTGAGTGCCGACAATCTGCACTACAAAGATTTTTTCGCACAAATTGCAAAAGGCTTCGGCATAGAAGCACCAAGCATTGAAGCAAAACGCTGGATGCTCGGAATTGCTTGGCGAGCAGCAAAACTGGCCTCGCTATTTACTGGAAAACCCGCTGCTTTAACTAAAGATGCCGCCCGCAGCAGTTTCAACTTAAGTTATTATACCAACAAAAAGATAACCGACACCTTCAACTTTAAATTTAAACCACTAAACCAAAGCATCGCTGAAGTATGCAATGCACTTAAATAATGAAGCAACAGAACTTTTACATCATCGATTTTGACAGCACATTTACCCAAGTAGAAGCCTTAGACGAGTTAGCTCGAATTTCTTTGGCCAAACATCCAGAGCGTGAAGCCATTTATCAAAAAATTGAAGATTACACCAATTTAGCGATGGAGGGTAAGTTGTCATTTTCGGAAAGCTTAGCACAACGTGTAAAATTGCTTGATGCAAATGAAGAAGATTTGCAAAAGTTGATCAAACACTTAAAGAAAAAAGTATCCAAGTCTTTTTCTAGAAATGCAGATTTCTTTAAAAAACATGCTGATGAGGTCCTTATTGTTTCAGGTGGATTTAAAGAGTTTATTACGCCTGTGGTGAGTCAATATCACATTAAAAAAGAGAACATTTATGCCAACACTTTTGTAACCACGGGTGATGGAAAAATTATAGATTACGATCATGCCAATCCACTGAGTGAAGAAGGCGGAAAAGTAAAACTGATGCACCAATTAAACCTACAAGGTGATCTATATGGTATTGGTGATGGCTATTCTGATTACCAGTTACGCGAAAGTGGTTTAATTAAAAAGTTCTACGCTTTTACCGAGAACATTGCTAGAGAAAGTATCGTGACCAAAGCAGACCACGTTACCCCAAGTTTCGACGAATTTTTATACGTAAATAATTTACCAAGGGCCATATCTTATCCTAAAAACAGGATTTTGTGTTTGGTCATTGGTGACGTTCCTGAAGACACGATTACCTTCCTAAAGAAGGATGGTTTTTCTATTCGCCATAAAACAGCATTTGAAGAAAAATATATAGGCGATGTAGGCATGTTGATTCTAGCCAATGGCGAAAAAATTGAGGAAGAAACATTAAGAAGAGCTATCAAACTAAAAACCATTGGTTATCTAGGAAGTGCCAAGAACAAGTTTTCATTCCAAACCTGTAATGAAATGGGCATTGTCGTTTTCGACGACCCGAAATCGAACCCACGTAACTCCTTATTTATTCCGAAACGTGTAGCAGATTTCATGAACAAAGGGGCTACTTATTTAAGTAGTAACTTCCCTAATTTGCAATTGCCAGCTATCGATAAATCGCACCGATTGATACATATTCACAAGAACGTTCCGGGTATTATGGCGCAAATCAATACAATTTTTGCTAAGCACAACATCAACATTGTTGGGCAGTTTTTAATGACTAATTCAACTATTGGTTATGCAATTACGGACATCAATACAGAGTATGATAAGCAGTTATTTAAATCCTTAAAAAAGATTGAGCATACGATAAAGTTTAGGGTATTGTATTAGTTTTAAGCTGCTAGTGCTTTGACAATCTTTTCCAGCTTGTCAAAGCTAAATAACGTACTGTACAGTTAAACAACTAGCTAAAGTCAACGGCCTATGGCTAAAGAAGAACATTATTACACGAAATTTGAGAGCGGAAGGTTCTACCATATCTATAATCGAACCATCGACAAAAAGAAAATGTTTGTTGACGATGGAAACTACATCTTCTTTCTAAAGAAGTTTTCGTTTTATCTAAATGAGTTGATAGAAGTTTACGCTTATTGCTTACTCGATAATCATTTTCATTTTTTAATTAGAGTAAAGGAAAATGAAGCGGTTAATTTGCATGATATCGTAAGTAAGCAATTCCGACTGCTGTTTTAGAGTTACGCACTGGCTTTTAATAAGCAGCAAAACAGGATTGGAACCCTATTTCAAACACCTTTTAAGAGAGCTTCAGTAAGCGAACGAGACCACCTTTTTCACCTAATCTATTACATTCATCATAACCCTCAAAGACATCAGTTAATTAATAACTTTACAGACTGGAAGTGGAGTTCGTATAAAGCTATGCTGAGCGACTATAATACAAAACTGAAAAGATTAGAAGTCTTAATTGGTTTGGAGGCACAAATGAATTTATCGATTTTCATTTTCGAGAACCAGATAATTTCGTTTTTGATGATTTCTAAATTAAGTAACTTTGACAATCTTTGAAAGATTGTCAAAGTATAAATTGCAATTATGTTATTATCATCGTGGATACGGATTTCCAAATTTACGCTTATCATAGATAGGCCCAGCTAGTTATTGTCTTTTTAAAACAGATTGGTGAACTAATTTACTGTAAAGCTTTCTACTCGCTACAGGTCGGCATGACGAAAATAGTACGCCACTTCCGATGCTCGGAACAAGCCCTGAACTTGTTTCAGGGTTGGTTGTATAAATAAACAGGTTAAACTGTATAAAGACAAAACAATATGGAACTTACTCCACAGATTAAAGAAAAATTAACCCTGCTTCAAGAAAAATATGAAGCAATGGGACAAGACATGGTCTCTTACCTAGATGGCCTTTTATACGCAGACTTCCTTACTTATTGGGATTACATTCACTTGGATACTTTGCTAAGCTTGCAAAGTCCAAAAACTCCGTTTCCAGATGAAGAAATCTTCATCATGTATCACCAAATTACAGAGCTTTATTTTAAGCTTTCCTTACATGAATGCAAGCAAATTGCGGAACATCAAAACCTAACGGCAAAATTCTTTACCGAGCGTGTGAAAAGAATTAACGCATACTTTAATGCATTAACCACTTCATTTGAAGTAATGGTGAATGGTATGGAAAAAGAGCAGTTTTTAAAATTCCGTATGTCATTGCTACCAGCGAGTGGTTTCCAAAGCGGACAGTATAGAATGATTGAAATCTCGGCAACTGAATTTACCCAATTGGTAGATAAAAGCAAGCGAGAAGAATTGATCGATGCCAGCATTGAAGAGAAATTCGAGCACATCTATTGGAAAGCTGGCGCTACGGAGTTAGCGAGCGGAAAACAGACTTTAACCTTAAAGCAATTCATCAATAAGTACGCTACACAATTTTTAGCATTGGCTAAAGAACGTGAGCATAGCAACTTCGCATCGCTGTATAAACAGTTAGAAGCCAAAGGCGAAGAGGTGACCGCACTGGCAGAAGAACTACGCAAGCTAGATCTGTACGTGAATGTAGAATGGCCTTTATCGCATTACAAATCTGCTGTGCGTTATTTAGAAAAAGACCCTGTAGATATTGCCGCAACAGGCGGAACGAATTGGCAGAAGTACCTGCCTCCGCGCTTCCAAAAGAGAATTTTCTTTCCATTTTTATGGACTGAAGACCAGATGAATGAATGGGGAAAAGGATGGGTACTTAGTGTCTTGCAAACACTCAAAGACAAACATTAATTCTTTGCAAAATCTCAAAAAACGCTTGATTTTTAGTACTTTTGCAGCAAAATAAAGGAGCATTTACATCTTAAAGATGCAAATGCTTACATAAAATCCTATAAAATGACCGAAACATTAGACATCAAAGTAACCAAGGTTGAGCAAACTCGCCTTACAGTTACTGATTTTTCAGAGTTACCATTCGGTAAGGTATTTACCGACCACATGTTTTTGTGTGACTATGAGGATGGTGTATGGAAAAACCCTAGAGTAGTTCCTTATGGCCCAATCCCAATGAGCCCAGCAATTTCTTCGCTGCATTACGGACAAGCTATTTTTGAAGGTATTAAAGCCTACAGACTACCTGACGGTAAAATCAGCATCTTCAGAGCTGACAAAAACTTCCTGCGTTTTAATAAATCGGCATCAAGAATGGCAATGGCTGAAGTTCCTGAAGATATCTTTATGCAAGGAATGGCTACCCTAATTAATATTGATGAGAAATGGGTACCTGCACAAGAAGATTACGCATTATATATCAGACCAGTAATGTACGCAACTGACCCTTACTTAGGTGTGAGACCATCAGACAGTTATACATTTGCGATTTTAACTACACCAACGGGAAAATATTATAACAAAGCCTTAAAAGTTAAAGTAGAAACTGAATTTACAAGAGCTGACGATGGCGGTGTTGGTTACGCTAAAACTGCAGGTAACTATGCTCGTTCATTGTATCCTTTTGAAGTAGCTAGAAAAGAAGGCTTTGACCAATTAATTTGGACTGATGCACAAACGCATGAGTTTATTGAAGAAGCTGGAACTGCAAACTTAATGTTCGTAATTGATGGCAAATTGGTAACTCCAGCGGTTAGAACTACCGTTTTAGATGGTGTAACTAGAGATACCATTATCCAATTAGCAAAGGCTGATGGCATTGAAGTAGAAGAAAGAAGATTATCTGTAAAGGAAATCATTGAAGGTATTAAAAACGGTAAGTTGACAGAAGCATTTGCTGCTGGTACTGCCGCAACCGTTACACATATCGGTGAAATTGGTTACGAAGGTAAAACCTACACCCTAACTGATGTGGCTTCAAGAAATATCTCAAATGGTATTGCTAAAAAGTTAAACGATATTAAATATGGCTTAGCTCCAGATACTTTTGGCTGGAACTGGGTGATTTCTTAATCCTATTTATAAAAATTAGCAAAGCCTCAAGTCTAAAACTTGAGGCTTTTTCATTAGCGATTTCTTTCCCGTTCAAATCTCCGCAACACTCTCCTCATTCTCCGTTGCTCTCGATCATTTTTTATCTTTTCAAATTGCTTTATATAGCTCTTAATCTCTGCTTCTTTTTTAGGGGTAAAACCAACACTATATTTTACTCCTTGAAACAAAGTTTTCCAAATGTAGCTGAAGAAAGACGCAGTTAATGTACGTTTATAATAAATGGGGGCCGAAGTAAACTTTCTACCGTCTGATGGATTATCGGAATAGATCACCATCGCATTAGCAATCAACGACAAAATACCCAACCGCTTTAAACGTTCACCCCCTTCATGCCTTTTCATCAGGCCTAAAGATAAATCATTATAAGTAAAGTCTACCTTCCCTTTTGCCACCTCATCATTTGCCTTGATATCAAAAGCAAAACTGCGTACCAAACAGCTTTTTATCTGTAACATTGCCAAAGGCTTTGTAATGTAGTTTAACTGCCGACCATCCATATTAGACAATTTCCCATAATAGGAAAAATCGGCTTTGGGAGCTACTACGTTAAACTTAAAACCAACCTTAAGCTTCCCCTGCGCCATCAAATAACTCTCTAGATTAGCTTCTATAATTGGATTTTTTTTCTTGTATTTAAGTTGATTAGTGACATTTGTGATCACACCCGATGTATGATTAAAACTAATTCTGCCACGTTGCCTGCTTTCTTTGTCGAACTCAGCGTAGCTAATATCCAACTGATTAAGATTTATTTTTTTGATAGTAATCGGAATATCAATTTTTTGAAGAAGCTGATGAGGAAATTTTCCCGTTTTATCCTTGCCTAACTTGGGATAAGAATTGTCGTTAAAAACCGATAGTACTCCATTAGCGATATTCATTCCCTCAGCTAATACTTCTCTATTTTTGATGTATGAAAACAAGTTAATCCCCTGTAAGTCGATATTGTTTAGTTGTAGCGAGTAGCGGTCTCTTGCGTAACCATTTACTTTTGCAAACTCCTTTTCGGAATAACGGGGCTGCAATACGAATTCTTTAATATTCAGTTTCTTTGCAGATGCACTAAACTCAAACTGGCTTGCTTTAATAAAATACATGCTATCAGGCGTAGCGTAGGTGTAGTTATTCAAGTAAACGTAGGCATCCTTTAATAAATAAAACCTGCTTTTGTCTTTCGCAGAAGCTTCGTCGATCAACCAATCTTTTAAGGTGATGGTGATGTTCGAAATGGTATCAATATCTGGCCTTGATTTATTATTATTTACATATTTAAAACTGGCATTTTTAAAATCAATAGTTTTCACATGCAGGGCAGTGAAAATATTTTTAATGTAGTCGTAGGGTGATTTTTCTGGTTGAGGTAGTTTGTCCTGGTTAAAAGCGAGTGACTTGTTTACCATCGTAATGTGAGGCTTATCAAATAAGATAAGGTCTATTTCCAATTTTTTATCGAAATAAATCTTGAAGGGGTGAAACCTTTTTACACTAAGCTTCTGAAGTTTAATCAAATACAGGTTATTTGGAGCTGCCTTCTGGGAAACCAATTTTCGATATATACCCGTATCAGGCACTAAATTAACCTCTGTTAATGAAGCGTTTCCTGTCAATGGGTTTACCTTAACCTCGTTAAAATGGATATCATAAAGCCCATTAGTTGCTTTCTTTACTATAGCCCCTAATTCTTGCTGGACAAACGGCTTTATTTTAGCAGACACATACCAAGATGCGCTAATCACGATCAAAGCGAAAAATAGCAATACACCTAAAATCCATTTTAACTTCTGTCTTCTTTTAGGTTTAGTTTTTGGCATGGGCAATTTAGAGCTAATTAGCTAATCCCAAGATACAGATTTTGATGAAATTCTGAATGAAAAAATCAGAATGCTAAATAAGTCGTATGGTCTTGCTACTCCTACTCTTTACTTCTTTTTAGGTTCTTCCATTTTTTTCATAGGAACGATACCTATCCCTACAATCTCTCTCATCCCTTTAAATATAGTCTTCCACATGATATTGAAAAATGAAGCCTGCGGTGCACGTTCATACGTTACGGTGGCGAACCTACCTTTTTCACCCGCAATATTATCGTCCTTAATTAAAAGTGTATTGGCTAAAAATGACAATAAACCCTTCTTCTTCTCCTTACCTTCTGCATCTTCACCAAGCATTTTTATCTTCAAATCTTTGTAGTAAAAATAGACTGTTCCTTTCGAGCCTTTACTATTTGCTGCTACATCAAAACTTGCGGCAGTTACCTTTCCACTTTCCAACTCGATTTGACCGAGTGGTTTAGAGATGGCATTCAATGCCTTTAAATCGAAGCTTCCAACTGTACCTTTATATTTAAATGCAGCATTATTTGACATCAAATCGAAGTCTATTTTTACATTTAGTTTCGCGGTGCCCATTACAGCTGTACTTAAGTCAGCATAAGCATGACTTTTACTCGAAAGTCGTGCACTGTCATTGGTTAAATTACTAACGGTACCATTCAAGCCATTCAGTTTAAGCGTTCCAATTTCCTTTGTTTTTGGATTATATTCACCATAAGCTACGTCTACTTTGCCAATTTTCAACCTTTCAACAATGGTCGGTATAGGTAAACGTTTCAAGGCCATATGGGGAAAATTCCCCGATTTATCTAAGGTTGATGGCGGCAATTCCCTGTTCATAAAAACATTCACATCTGCCGGGCCTAGAGTAATTTCTTTGATGTGCAGTTCTCCGTTATTATTTAAACCAACATAGTCGATCCCATTAATATCTATCTTTTTAAAATCTAAATCATATCGGTCTTTTTGAACGCTATATTTTCTGCTAAATTGAATTTTCGGATATTTTGGTTCCATCTTAAATCCTCGGACTTCCAAATTTCTGCCAGTAACCGAACCTCGCAAGGTATCCAATTTTAAATTGTATAATTTATCTTTTGTTTCAGATTTATAGCCTAATAATTCAAAGCCAATATTTTTGCTATGGAATACTCTAGTCGTATCAAATTGCGCTGCCGAATCAATAAGAACGTCCTTTACATTAATAGAAAGATGCTTAATCTGATTCAATATTTTACTGCCATTGTAATAGTCAAAATCTGCATCAATGACCTTAATTTGTCCGACCGAGATTGATTTTAAAGAATTCGAAATCTGTTGATATAAAGTCCGCTCATCTTTCACCGTATCTGGTCTTTTAGGCACGCGATGATAAATCATATCGATAGACGGATTATCCAAAATAATAGCGGTTAAGTTTACTTTCTTCTTAAAATATGCCGTAAGTATTCCAACTCTGGAAATTTTTAAATGGGCTAACCTAATGCGGAACAAATGTGTAGGTGCCTCCCTCTTCTCTTTTAATCGTTCGAAAACATTAGTATCAGGCATTAAACTGATACTGTCTAAAACCGCAGTGCCCGTTAACACGTTCAGATGAATATCCTTAAATTCTAACTTATACAATCCATTGGAAGCATTAGTTACTCCTTCTTTGATTTTATCCGTTAAAAGCGGCTTCCATTTTGCACTAAGAATAATTGCACCTATACCCAAAATGAGAATAATTGCGCCTAAAATGCCACCAAGCCAATACCAGAACTTGCGTTTGCGATAGAATGTCTGTTTTTTCATCTATGTGATTGTTTTCGATACCGATGAAGATTTCTGTTTCGTATCCTTAATACAAAAAGAGGAAGGTATTGTTTGAAACCATAAAAGGATTGTAAAATTCCTGCCATTCTGTCATTTGTGATTTAATTTTTGTATTTTTGAAGCCCGTAAATAATATTTTTAATGATTGATTTTAAGCTTCAGGATAAAACACACGACGAAACCCGCCAAGGGGAAGCATTGTTTTTAGAGGGAAAAAATGGCGATGGCAAAAAGCTTTACATAGAAAGCTATGGTTGCCAGATGAATTTTGCTGATAGCGAAATTGTAGCGTCTATTCTTTCTGAAACTGGTTTTGAAACTACCAACGACTATCAACGAGCTGATGTGATTTTCATTAACACTTGCTCTATTAGAGAAAATGCTGAGCAACGTGTTAGAAATCGACTATCGCAATTTGGTGTTGAAAAACGTAGAAATCCGAAATTAGTAGTTGGGGTTTTGGGCTGCATGGCCGAGCGTTTAAAAGCTAAATTCTTGGATGAAGAGAAATTAGTAGACGTTGTAGTTGGACCAGATGCTTATCGCGATCTACCTAAATTAATCAGTCAGGTAGAAGATGGCCACAAAGCGGTTAACGTGATCCTTTCTCGTGAAGAAACTTATGCGGATGTAAGTCCAGTGCGTTTAAATACCAACGGAATTACAGCGTTTGTCACCATTATGCGTGGCTGTGACAACATGTGTTCATTCTGCGTGGTGCCTTTTACGAGAGGAAGAGAGCGTAGCAGAGATCCGTTTTCGATCTTAAAAGAAGCGAGAGAGTTATTTGAAAATGGCTACCGTGAGGTTACCTTATTAGGGCAAAACGTAGATTCATACCTATGGAGTGCTGAAAAAGCCCCTAAAAAAGTTACTGATGACGCTGCTGATGACATGAACACCTTAACTGGCGACGCCTTGTTAGAAGCCCTGAGCAACAAAACAGATCTACCTTCTGCGTTAATCAAAGAACACTCGGAAGGTGCAGTAAACTTTGCTCAATTGTTAGCTATGGTGGCAGAAATCCACCCAGATTTAAGGGTTCGCTTTTCTACCTCACATCCTAAAGATATTACAGACGAAGTACTTCATACCATCGCTAAATACGACAATATTTGTAACTACATACACTTACCTGTTCAATCTGGCAACAGTAGAATTTTAGCCTTAATGAACAGAACTTATACCAGAGAATGGTACATGAACAGAATTGATGCCATTCGTCGCATCATTCCAGGTTGTGCAATTTCTTCTGATATTATCGCTGGTTTTTGCACAGAAACGGAAGAAGAGCATCAGGACACCTTAAGCATAATGCACTATGCTAAATACAATTTCGCTTACACCTTCTCTTACTCTGAACGACCAGGAACTCTAGCCGCACGTAAATATAAAGATGATGTTCCTGAAGAGGTAAAAGCTCGTCGTTTGGCTGAGATATTTAAGAAACAACAAGAGGACTCGTTGACATGCTTAGAAGAGTTCGTTGGCAAAACCGTAAAAGTTCTAATTGAAGGATTTTCTAAAAAGTCTGACAAAGAATATAGAGGCCGTAACGACGAAAATGCAATGGTTGTTTTTCCGGTTACAGATGCTGTAAAACCTGGCGAATATGCGAATGTTTATATTGAGCGTTGCACTTCAGCTACGTTGATTGGAAGAGTGGTTAGTTAGTTGTTTGATTTTTTGGTTGTTTGGAACACTCAGTTTTGTGAACTAAACCCGATAGCAGTGGACACGAGCGTAGCGAAGTAAAACAGATAGCGGGACTATCTGAAACGATGGAAAACTGAAACTGTTTTTCATAATAAAATAATACATTTCAAGTCTTAATACTTGATACTAAGTACTAGATACTAAAAATGGATACACAAAGTATAAAACAACGTTTCGGAATTATTGGCAACTCGCCTCTTTTGAACCGGGCGATAGATACGGCAAGTCAGGTGGCTCCAACTGACATGTCTGTTTTAATTACTGGGGAAAGTGGAAGTGGTAAGGAAGTTTTTTCGCACATCATCCATCAATTAAGTGCTCGTAAACATGGTGCTTTTATAGCCGTAAATTGTGGCGCTATTCCTGAAGGGACTATAGACTCTGAACTTTTTGGCCACGAAAAAGGTTCATTTACCGGCGCACACGAGGCTCGTAAAGGCTATTTTGAGGTTGCCAATGGCGGAACTATTTTCTTAGATGAGGTTGCTGAACTTCCTTTAGGCACGCAGGCTCGTTTGCTCCGCATTTTAGAAAGTGGAGAATATTTACGCGTAGGTTCTTCTAAAGTTCAAAAAACGGATGTTAGGATCATTGCAGCAACCAACGTTGATGTTTATGATAGTGTAACCAAGGGCAAGTTTCGGGAGGATTTATATTATCGCTTAAATACAGTTCCATTGCGCATTCCACCTCTGAGAGAGCGTAAAGATGATATTTATCTTCTGTTTAGAAAGTTTGTCTCTGATTTCAGCAATAAATATAGAAGTCCGGGCATCCAATTGGAAAACGATGCTGTTCAAATGTTGAGCAACTACAGTTGGCCAGGAAACGTTCGTCAGTTAAAAAACATCGCGGAACAAGTATGTGTCTTAGAGAAAGAGCGTAATGTTACCGCTCAAGCATTACTAAACTACATTCCCAACGAGCAAAATAACCATTTACCAATGGCGGTTAAAAATTCCGCTAAAGACGACTTTTCTGAAAGGGATATCCTTTACAAGGTATTGTTTGACATGAAAAAGGATATGGTGGAGTTAAAGAAATTAGTTGCCGAAATTATCCAAAATGGTGGCGGAAACATGGCGCATGTAATTGCTGACAATCCGCAGTTTATCAATCAACTTTACCAAGAAGTGGATTTAAAAAATCACTCTTCAGAGCCAACATTAACCATCAAGCATCCTTCGCAAAATATCCCTAACGATTTCAATTATGCACATGATGCGGAAGAAGTGGAAGAATCTTTATCACTAATTGACAAAGAATCTGACCTGATCAAAAAGGCTTTGAAAAAACACAAAGGCAAACGTAAATTTGCAGCGCAGGAATTGGGTATTTCTGAACGTACACTTTACAGAAAAATAAAAGAGTTAAATCTTTAGTTAAAGATGAAGAGAATATTTTTTGTTTTAGCAGTATTTCTAGCTTTTGCCGGATGCAGCTATAAATTTAATGGGGCGTCCATTCCGCCATCGATGAAAACACTTAACGTGAGGTTCTTCGAAAACAATGCGACACTAGTAGTGCCAAATCTAGCGCAGAACTTTACAGAAGCATTAAAAGAACGTATTCGTACACAAAGCAGGTTAAGCATTACGCAAAATGAAGCAGATGCCACGATGGAAGGACGTATTACGGGTTATTCCATAGCTCCTATTGCATTTGGAGATAATACCCAGCCTAGAGCAGGTGGTAACCGGTTAACCATCACAGTGCAAGTAAAATACACTAATAATTTAGATACAGGAAAAGTAAAAACCAGTTTTGACGAAAGCTTTACGGCTTTCCAAGATTTCACTATTACAGGTAATTTACAAGCCCAAGAACAGGCTGTGATTAGGGAAGTGAATATGAAATTAACTGAAAATATTTTTAACCGTGCATTTGCACAATGGTAAAGATTTCCTATTTCAATTATTAACTTAGCGCAATGGAGTTGAACATAGAGACGAAGCAACAATTGGAACAATTACTTGTGAAGCCAAATTCGGTTAAGCAAGAACACATCCCTTTTTTGCAACAGCTCATTAAAACTTTTCCTTATTACCAGCCACTACATTTGCTATTAGCAAAAGCAAGCAGCGAAACTGAAAATAAGCAAAATACATTCGCGAAGGCTGCCCTGTATACCAACGGGAGTATTTTGCATCGTATTATTCACGACCAAATTTTAGAAGCTTCCGAAAACATCAATTTAGTTACCTACGAGCCTTGGTCACGCAACCATGCCGATGGGGCTGTAAGCCACGAAGCCAGCAATTCGAATCTTGATCCAACATCAGCGCCATCGATAACGATAGAAGAAGCGCCAATAATTGAGAATAGCACACCTTCAGATTCGATCGTCGAAGTAGAAAATACAGAACCCCACAAAGAGGAAATAATTATAACTAACCCTCAAAACTTTGTAGTCCCAGAAATTGAGAATTTAGAGCCCTTACAAAGTGAAATCATTAAAGTTTACGAACCGGAGCAAATAAGTATAGCAGCTCCCGAAGCAGATGAACAAGAGGTTTTTGAAGAAATTAATGAGTTTATTGCGCCACCTGAAGATAACTTAAAGCAAGAAGTAGCAGCAATTGAAATTCAAGAAGAAGTTCCATTTGTTAACGAAATAGAAACTTCAGAACAAGACACCCCACAAGAGGAAGAATTAATTATTGAAACGGTAGCCGCAACAGACTTCTTTGCTTTCGATAGAAGCCTAAATACAGAGAAACCTGTAGAACAAGAAGTTAAAGCCAACACAACTTTTAAAACCAGCATTGATTATGTGAAAGAAAATATCGTCAGCAAATACGATGATGATCAATTACCTTTCACATTTTTATGGTGGCTAGCTAAAACCCGCAAAGATCACGATCAGATTTTCAGACCCTTTGCTTCTCCTGTAACAGCTAATACTCAGCCCCTACAACAACAATATGTTGAGCATATATTTCATTTACAAGCTCCTCTAGAACCCATAGAAGAAGAAGCTACAACCTTACCCGCTACAAAGGGAAATGAAATCATAGAAAACTTCATTAAGAATGATCCGCAAATAAAAGCACTCAAACCTGATCAGATCAATAATGAAAACAAAGCCAAGCGAAGTGCCGAAGATACAAATGATGTAGTTTCAGAAACATTGGCACAAATCTATATCGAGCAAATGCTTTATCACAAGGCGATAGACACTTATCAAAAATTAAGTTTGAAATTTCCAGAAAAAAGTGGTTACTTTGCCGACCTTATACAATCTTTAGAAAAGAAAATTTAAAATTATTATACAAAATGGCGACTACCCTACTTATCGTTTTATTGGTGATTGCATGTATTGCATTAGCTCTTTTCATTTTAATCCAAAACCCTAAGGGTGGTGGTTTAGCTACTGGTGGTGCTAGCAGCAACATGTTTGGTGTACAACGTACTGGTGACGTTTTAGAAAAAGGAACTTGGGTATTATTGGCCCTAATCGTAGTTTTTTCTTTAGCGATTACTGCAATGAGCAAAAATGGTTCTGTAGCTGGAACAGGTTCTAAAATTGACGATCACATTAACAAAACAGCAGCTCCTTCTCCAATTGGAGGTGGCTTGCCTACCAAATCAACTACACCAGCTGCAACTCCAGCAACTACTGATACGACAAAGAAATAGATTTCGAAAAAACGAATATAAATATAGCTCCTTGGTGAATCACCAAGGAGTTTTTTTTGTTTGATAAGGTCTGCATTCTATTTGTTTCGCACCTGATAAAACCAAACTCAAATTATATTTATTTAAATTGCATAAAAAAATATTTTGTCGGCTGCAAGAACTCCTTTTCTTATCTTTTTATATACATGCTTAATAGGCAATTTTAGCTATGCACAACGCAATTCTGCAGACAGTGTTACACTAGCCGTTGCTCCCGAATATAACCAAGTTGGCAAATTACGCCGCGTTCTTTTTGGCGAGAATTATAGAGGACTCTGGGCTACGCCCGTTAAAATACGTGTATTCGATATCGAACAAGAAAAAGGAGGATTAAAGATCGTAAAACTCGGCGGTGGCATGCAGACACGGTCACTGCGCCTCGAAGACAATAATGGCAGGCAATATGTGCTGCGCACTCTTCAGAAATATCCAGATCGTGCACTACCTGTTAACCTAAAGAAAACCATAGCTAAAGATATTCTTCAAGATCAGGTTTCTACCTCTAATCCATTTGCGGCATTAACCGTTCCACCTCTGGCACAAGCTTTACAAATTCCACACATGAACCCCGAAGTGGTTTATGTTACAGATAGTGAAGGTTTGGGAGAGTACAGAAAAGACTTCGCTAATCAAGTTTTTCTTTTTGAGGAACGAATGCCAGATGACAGTGAAAAAAGTGTCAACTCAGAAAAATTGATACAAGCGCTGCAAAAGGACAATGATGTAGTTGTAGATCAAAAATTGGTGTTAAGAGCCCGTTTATTAGACATGCTGTTGGGCGATTGGGATAGACATGAAGACCAATGGCGTTGGGATAAAAGTAAGAGCAAAAAACTAAACGTATACACCCCCATTCCTAGAGATCGCGACCAGGTTTACTATAAAACTTCTGGTATTTTCCCGTGGATAGTTGCTCATCAATGGCTAAAATCAAAATTCCAACCCTTTAAAAGTGAAATTAGAGACATCAATGGCTGGAACTTTAATGCACGTTACTTCGATAGAACCTTTTTAAATGCTTTAGACCAAAAAGATTGGGAAGAGCAGATTGAATATGTGAAGACGCAGTTAACAGATTCGGTAATCATCGACGCGATGAAACAAATGCCACCAGAAATTTATCAGATCTCTGGCAAAGAGCTTGCACAAACCTTCCGTGAACGAAAAAACAAGCTCCAAGAACAAGCTTTAAGCTATTATAGATTTATTTCTATTTATGTAGAAATTCCAGCTAGCGACAAACATGAAAAGTTTTCGCTTAATTACTTAGCAGATGGCAAAATTGAGCTCACTATAAATAAAACCAAGAAAGATGGTGATTTAGAACAGATCATTTATCATCGCACCTTTGACCCAAGGGTAACTAAAGAGATAAGGCTTTACGGGTTCAGTGGCAATAATGTTTTTCAGGTAGACGGGAAAAGTAAATCTAACATTAAAGTGCGCTTAATTGGCGGCGAAAACAATGATTCTTTTAAAGTAAATCCTGATTTTACAAATAGAAACAAGCTTTTTATCTACGATAGAAAAGATGGCAATAACAATCTGCCTCAAAAAAATCTAGCCACGCTCAAATTAGCAAATGATACCATAGTTAACAGCTATAACCGAAAAAGCTTTGTATACGATCGCTTTGAAATTGTAGTTTTGCCAGAATATAACAATGATAACGGCGTTTCTTTAAACTTTGGATTTAGAGACACCAAACAAGGTTTTAGGAAGGAGCCTTATGCTTTTAAGCACGAACTTATTGCAAATTATTCCGTCCCTAGAAAATCTTTTTCTATTCATTATGAGGCCGATTGGAAAAAGTTAGTAGGCAACTATGATTTGAATATCAAAGCCAGCTCGCAAGGTCCAAATAACGTAGGCAACTTCTTCGGCATTGGCAACGATTCTAAATTTATCGCCTACTTACCAGATGAGGATGGTGAATTCGACAATGATCAGGATGATAAAATACCCTTTTTTAGAAACCGTTATGATTTAGTGGATGCCGATATCAGTCTGCAACGCAACATTGGGAATTTAGAATTAAGTGCCGGCATTACCAACCAATTTTACAACAGCTCCATTACTAACAATGGCAATAAGTTTTTGGGCTTATACGACACTGCTTTTCCTGATGAAAACGTATTTGGCACCAAATGGTATACCGGTTTAAAAGTATCGGCTATTTACGATACAAGGAACAATAAGCTTGTCCCAACCAAAGGTATTTATTGGGAAACTTCTTTAAGGGGTCTTCAGCAATTGAATGAAGACCATCAGACATCGGGGTTATTTCACACAAACCTTAGTGCATATTTTAACCCCGATGGTCATGGAGATTTAGTGATAGCCAACCGCAGCGGTTACGGAAAGAGCTTTGGCGATCCTGCTTTTTTTCAGAGGGTAAGACTAGGAGGCTCTATCAATTTAAGAGGGTTTTACCGTGGTCGTTTCACTGGCGACGCTATGGCATTTAACAATTGCGAATTGAGACTAAAAGTGCTCGACTTCAATTCTTATCTTTTCCCGGGCAAAGTTGGATTGATTGGATTTCATGATATTGGAAGGATTTGGTCGAAAGGAATTGCTTCAAACACTTGGCATACTGGTTATGGCGGCGGATTATTCTTTTCTCCAGCTGATTTAATTATGCTACAAGCGGTGGTGGGCACTTCTAAAGAAAGCACAATGACTTACATCGGAATGGGATTTAGGTTTTAGCAATTGAAGTACAAAATCAGCTCCCGTTAAAACAGATACTTTCCCTGTCAGTCTGACACCAAAACTTATACTATAATTGAACCAACTGACAAAGCCGTGAAAATTTGTCAAGCTAAAAGCTGTTGGCATAATAACTGATAACGGTTAAGTATCAAATTAAAAATTTTAAATCAAAATAAATATTATTAGAGTTATGGCTTTAAATTTAAAACCAATTGGAGACAGAATCGTAGTAGAAGCTGCGCCTGCCGAAGAAAAAACAGCTTCTGGTATCTATATCCCTGATACTGCAAAAGAAAAACCTCAACAAGGAACTGTAGTTGCTGTTGGTGCTGGTAAAAAAGATGAACCAATGACTGTAAAAGTTGGTGACGTAGTACTTTATGGCAAATTTGCTGGTACTGACGTATCTCACGAAGGTAAAGAGTATTTAATTATGCGTGAAGCAGATATTTACGCTGTAATTGGGTAAGAAAAAATGAGTAAATGACTGAATTTTAAATGAGTAAAATAAAATTCAGTGAAAAATATGGCGATGAGAACATTTAAATCAATTTCTCATTTAATCATTCAAAATTTTAAATAACAATGGCAAAACAAGTAAGATATAACGTTGAAGCTCGTGACGCACTGAAAAAAGGTGTAGATACTTTAGCGAATGCAGTAAAAGTAACTTTAGGTCCAAAAGGACGTAACGTAATTATCGATAAGAAATTTGGCTCACCAGCAATCACTAAAGATGGTGTAACCGTAGCTAAAGAAATCGATTTGAAAGACCCAATTGAAAACATGGGTGCACAAATGGTAAAAGAAGTGGCTTCTAAAACTGCTGATATTGCAGGTGATGGAACTACAACTGCTACGGTTTTAGCACAAGCAATCGTTACTGCCGGTATTAAAAACGTTGCTGCTGGTGCAAACCCAATGGATTTGAAACGTGGTATCGACAAAGCAGTTACTGCGGTAGTAGCTAACTTGAAAACTCAATCTCAAACTGTAGGTGAAGATAACAACAAAATCAAACAAGTTGCGTCTATTTCTGCAAACAACGATGAGGTGATCGGTTCGTTAATTGCTGAGGCAATGCAAAAAGTAGGTAAAGATGGTGTAATTACTGTAGAAGAGGCAAAAGGTACCGAAACAGAAGTAAAAACTGTAGAAGGTATGCAATTCGACAGAGGTTATCTTTCTCCATACTTCGTAACTAACGCAGATAAAATGGAAGCGGATTTAGATTCTCCTTACATTTTGATCTACGACAAAAAAATCAGCAACATGAAAGAATTGTTGCCAGTATTGGAAAAAACTGTACAAACTGGTAAACCTCTTTTAATCATTGCTGAAGATTTAGATGGTGAAGCTTTAGCTACTTTGGTAGTTAACAAAATCCGTGGTTCACTGAAAGTGGCTGCTGTTAAAGCTCCAGGTTTCGGCGACAGAAGAAAAGCAATGTTAGAAGACATCGCTATCTTAACTGGCGGTACTGTAATTTCTGAAGAGAGAGGTTATAAATTAGAAAACGCTGATCTTACTTACTTAGGTACTGCAGAGAAAGTAGTTGTTGATAAAGACAATACTACTGTAATCAATGGTGCTGGTAAAACTGAAGATATCAAAGCTCGTGTTGGTCAAATCAAAGCTCAAATCGAGACAACTACATCTGACTACGACAAAGAAAAATTACAAGAGCGTTTAGCTAAACTTTCTGGTGGTGTTGCTGTACTTTACGTAGGCGCTGCTTCTGAAGTGGAGATGAAAGAGAAAAAAGACCGTGTTGACGATGCTTTACACGCAACTCGCGCTGCTGTAGAAGAAGGTATTGTTGCTGGTGGTGGTGTAGCTTTCATCCGTGCGGTAGAAGCTTTAGCTGACCTAAAAGGTGATAACGAAGACGAAACTACTGGTATTGCGATTGTAAAACGTGCTATCGAAGAGCCATTGCGTCAAATCTGCGAAAACGCAGGTATCGAAGGTTCTATCGTTGTACAAAAAGTAAAAGAAGGTACTGCAGACTTCGGTTACAATGCTCGTACTGATGTTTATGAGAACTTGATTGGTGCTGGTGTAATCGATCCAACTAAAGTATCTCGTGTAGCTTTAGAAAATGCAGCTTCAATTGCAGCAATGTTATTAACTACTGAGGTAGTATTAGCAGATGAGCCAGAAGAAGGTGGTGCAGCTGGTGCACATCCTCCAATGGGTGGTGGCATGGGCGGCATGATGTAAACCCCAAATACCCAAAAGAGGACTAATATAAGCGACTTGTCAGGTATCATCCTGAACTTGTCGAAGGATAAAAAATCCCTCAGGACGAAAGTTTTGAGGGATTTTTACTTTTAAACCCTGTCATTCCGACGTCAGGAGGAATTTATTTGTGTATAGTAGATTTATCTTTGTGTTACGAAGCAATAATTTCCCTCCTACGCCCTAAAAAATCTGGCTTGCGTTGTAATCTTTTTGTTCTTCCTCCCCTCATCATTCCGAATGCATGTTAGAAATTTATAGCAAAGAATTACCTAACAGATTTTTCCGTCATCACTCCTCGAAACGTATAAAAAAAAGGATCCCCACGCTAATCCGAGCTAATTAACAGACGATAACACATCTTGCATCCAGTCTTTGTTCTTTGCTCCTTGCTCCTTCTTCCTCCTCAACTTATGAACTTGCCGACTATAAAAAACTTTTCGCTTTTAACTTTTTACTTTCTACTTTTAACCCATGTGGGAAATACTAGGCGATAGAAATCAATTCCTGACCATTGCGGAAGTAAACAAGTTTTTACTGGCCATTTTGCTATGTGGGTTAATTGGTGCAGAACGTGAATATCGAAGCAAATCTGCAGGTTTAAAGACCATGATTATGATTGGTTTGGGTTCTGCGCTATTTACGGTACTCTCTGTTAAGATCGGTGATGTTAGTCATGATCGCATTGCCTCTAATATTGTAACTGGCATCGGTTTTTTAGGTGCCGGAGTAATTTTTAAAGAAGAAAACCGTGTAAAAGGCTTAACTACAGCCTGCGTAATCTGGATTGTGGCGGCTATTGGAATGGCAGTGGGTTCAGGTTATTTCATTCAAGCCATTGGTGTGACGGCTGTTGTGCTAATTTCGTTATTGGTATTCCCATACATAGAAAACGTAGCCGATCGCCGTTTTACCAAACGTACCTATCGTATCGTAAAGAAATATCAGAATAAGGACTTAGACAACTACGAACTGATTTTTAAGCACCATAAACTAAAAGCAAACCGAGGAAAGCACCAGCTAGCAAATGGTATTATTACCGGCACCTGGGATGCTATTGGCAGTCCTGCGAAACATCATGAATTTGTAGAAACCATGTTAAGAGACGAAAGTATCATTGAGTTTGATTTCTAATTAAACTTGTTTTTCAAGCTCTCCCTTTCCATGGCTATCATCATATTTGCAAACAAATCGTAAGCCTTGCTGTGCAATTGCCACACTTTTCTACGGAGCCATATCACCATATCTCTATCTGCCTTGTACTCTCTGTCATACCTAGCGTCACAGTATCCCTTTTCTAATAAATCCAAATAGAAAAGTTCTTCCTCCTCTTGTTCAGAAAAAACACCGATCAAATTAGGCGCATACCTTCTAATATTTCTTCTCAAGGTAATTAAAGAATGACATTTCATATCTTTCCCTCTCAGTAGATTCAAAAAGCAACGATAAGTAAGCTCTACCGCCTGCTGCAACATGAAAACAGACAATTCCAGATTGATATGATTGGCATAGTAAGCAGCTCCCTCTAAAAAGGAGCAAGCTTTATTCATTTCTATATGGAATAAACGATTTAAGTAAACCTTTCTCTTTTGATAAACTAACGCACTTGGAGATGGAAGTTTTTGCGAAGTACTCTTCATATAAATTAGATTCTCCTCAATACAGGCTGAACTGTAGAATAAATTTCCGTTACAAATCTGTTGATTCAAATGCCCAAAAGTATGAAGTGTACAAAAGCCATCGTAACCCAGCAAACTCATATCCATCACATCGTCAAAAGTATCCAGCTTCCTAACGCAACCCTTTTCAAGGACAATCATTAAATCCAGATTTTTCTCAGTTTTACTCAAATTATAAATACTTCCAATAGGCATAGCTTGCTTGAGTAGCGAAACCACGCCATCCAGGCTCACTAAAGTAAATTCCTCTATAGGAATCGCATTCAAGATGCCTATCACATTTTCGTTTACTTTATTTGTTAAGGTAACCATATTACTTGCTTTATACTGACATTGACACTTTCAACTGGCTTAACTTTACTAACCTTTCTAGCTTATCTTCATTTACCGGCGAAACTATCTCTTTCTAAAAGTTCTTTTTAGTAGATGAGCCAGCTAACCTTAGTTTTATCGATGATCCAGGCTGCATTCAACAACGTGGAAAAAGTTGATGATCATACCTCATACTGTTTGCCCCTTTTTAACACATCTTTCTTGAGTAGCGCTTTCAAATAAAATACCTTACTATATTCAAGTGACTAGCTACATCTCCGGCATCGAAGAAATCACCAGGCACATCATAAGGCTGAACGGGGCGCTTTTGAAAAAAAGGATAGCTTTTAATGATAGCCTTCTTAAATCCCTTTTTTGTACATAGTCGTTAAATTTTCCATAGGCTAGAAATTATATCGATAGATGAACTAATTTTGCTATATTGGCTATAACAGCACAACAACACTAATCTACAAACTTATTTGATTAAAAACAAACAATATTGAAATTATATTCTAACATTTTTGAAAGAATGATGGTGGTGGCGCATGATGCCGGCTACAAAAATATCAACGATCTAGCTAAACATTTAGGCTATAAAAGCCCTGAAAAGCTTTATAGATTGGAGCGTAGTGAAAAAGCTAAACCATCTGCCGACATACTTGTTGATTTTGCTAATAAATTTAAGGGTGCAAATATGAATTGGGTGTTGACGGGTGTAGGCAATCAATATCATCCAGATTTTACGCCATCAAAAGACGGTCTAGATTTTAAAGATGCTGAAGAAAACATGCGGGAAGCTTCCATCAGAATCCCTTATTATAACTTGGATCTTAGCACTTCTGACATTACCGACCTGACAACAATGGAAGAAAAGCCAGATTATTTCGTCAATTATCGGCCCTTCAATGATTGTTCCGCCTACCTTCCTGTTTATGGCGACAGCATGTATCCCAAATACGCATCTGGCGACATCATTGCTGTTAAGGAAGTTAAAAATCTTGATGTAATTCAGTGGGGAGAGGCCTACGTAGTGATCACCAATGAGAAAGCTAACCATCTCAAAAGCATAAAGATTCTGCACGAACATTCTAGTCCGAACAAAATTATACTAAAGTCTTCAAACCCTAATTATAAGGGCGATACAGTAATCAATAAAAAAGACATCCTTTCCTTATATGTGATTAAGGGAAAAATCACCCGTAACATGATTTAATAAGCGCTCGGATTCTACTGATATGCTTAGCAGAATAGCACAATAACCTCTTACCTGTTTGATTCGGTTCGGCTTACTTATCTATGCCGAGTTGAACATTAAGATATACTGGTAGCTAAAGGTATAGCTCCAAATTGATTGCAACCGTCAATCAAAAGAAAGGGATTTGTTTTCAAAAACTTTGCAGAAAAACGGTAATTAAATCAGTAGTCGTCTAAATCATAAAACAATCGTAGCTTTGCATTATGCCAAATGAACAAATCTCGGTTTTCGACATCTTTAAGATAGGAATTGGTCCCTCAAGTTCGCACACACTTGGTCCTTGGCGTGCAGCACAGCAATTTACCGATAGCTTATCGGCCCAAGGTGTGTTAGCCGATGTAGAGCAAGTAAAAATCTTATTGTATGGCTCTTTAGCCAAAACCGGCAAGGGTCACGGAACTGATATCGCTATTTTGTTAGGCTTAGCTGGTGGCGATCCAGTAACTTTTGATGTAAATGCAATTGATAGCACCATAGCTCAAATTAAATCTGATCAGAAGCTGGCGCTCGCAGGTCATTTCAAAATTGATTTTTCTTACCAGGAAGATCTGATTTTCTTATTTGCCGAAAGTCTACCTTTTCATCCCAACGCAGTTACTTTTCAGGCATTCCTGACTAATGGAAAAGCGGTTTCTGAAACGTATTATAGCATAGGCGGTGGTTTTGTGGTAAAAGAAGGTCAAGATAGCTCAGAGAAAGAACAGGTAGAATTACCATTTCCAGTTGAAAAAGCCAGTGAATTGTTACATTGGTGCCTAACTACCGGTTTAAAGGTTTCTGAAATTGTAATGGAAAACGAAGCTGCTTGGCGACTGGAAGCCGAAACCAAGAAAGGCATACTACAACATTACCAAGTCATTAAAGACTGTATTTATAGAGGTTGCCATACAGAAGGCGTTTTACCTGGCGGATTACAGGTTGCCCGCAGAGCAGCAAAATTAAACCAGCGTCTAATAGGAGAACAAACCTATGTAGATTACGATAGTTGGGTTAAAGCGATCCGTAATGGAGGCATGGGTTTTAACTATATTTTAGATTGGGTAAGTTGTTTCGCATTAGCTGTAAATGAAGAAAATGCGGCTTTTGGACGTGTAGTAACTGCTCCAACTAATGGAGCTTCGGGTGTAATTCCAGCAGTATTACAGTATTTTATTACTTTTTGTGACGGATATTCAGAAGATAAAATCATCCAATTTATAGCTTGTGCCAGTGAAGTAGGCAGTATCTTCAAAAAGGGAGCTACCATTTCGGCAGCAATGGGCGGTTGTCAAGCAGAAATTGGCGTATCATCGGCAATGGCGGCGGCAGCCTTAACAGAAGTTTTAGGTGGTTCTCAACGCCAAGTACTTATGGCTGCAGAGATTGCCATGGAACACCACTTAGGCTTAACCTGCGACCCTATTGGAGGCTTGGTTCAGATTCCGTGCATTGAACGTAATACCATGGGCGCAATCAAAGCGATCACTGCCAGTCAATTGGCACTGCAAAGCAATCCTGACAAGGCAAAAGTAAGCTTGGATGCTGTAGTCAACACCATGTGGGAAACAGCTTTAGATATGAATGCTAAATACAAAGAAACATCTGATGGCGGTTTGGCAACGAAAGTACCGATAAGTTTGCCAGAGTGTTAGCACTACCGCAGTTCCCTCTCATTTTCAAGTAGAGGGTTAGGAGAGGTTAGTGCTAAAAACGCTATCTGCCTTTGACATCTATTGAGATTTTATTTTGCCTGAAGCCCCTCTCTGCCCGCTGGGCATCTCCCCCCAAAAGAGAGAGAAAAGTATTTAGGAAAGTTCGCAAAAATATCTTCGAAAGTAGTCTTCTAAATCAGGGGAAATTTTAAAACAATCTAACAATTTTCCTTCATCTGCTTCGCTACTTCCTGCGCTTGTACATCATTGCGCTGCGAAAGCTGTTCAACAATAGCTTTTTTATTCACCTGCGAATGGTTTTGGCTTAGCTTAAAAACACCTTCTAAAGATGTTACCGTAATCTCAAAACCTGTAATTGCGTTTAAATGTTTGTTGATATAATCATCAGACATACGATGAAATGCTGCTGGACTAGCATGTGGCTCATATTGATTGGTTAAATCTTGTATGATTTTTCTAGTTTCTTCATCTCCCAACAACTTAATTGTACCTTTAGCCTGTACTGAACTGTAATTCCACGTAGAAGCTGATTCAGGATTTTCGTAAACCGCAGCACTGATATAAGCATGTGAACCATGAAACAACACTAACACATTTTCATTGTTAGCAAAAGCCTCATGATGGTCTGTTTTTCGCATGATATGCCCCACAAGCTTAATCACATCTGCTTCCTTTTTAACTTGCAAAGGAACCTGCGTTGCAGCGGGTATATTTTGATTAGCTCCAATCAGCACAGCAAAAGGGTGTGCCTCGATAAATGGTAATAATTTATCGGTGGCTGTTTCTAAGAAATGATTTACCTTATACACAGGAATTAAAACTTAATATTTACCAAGGCTCTAGTATTTTTCTTAGCTGGCTGTTTCCACTTGCCGCCAGCTGTCAATAACCGAACTGCTTCCTTAGCTAAGTTTGTATCGTCTGCTTTTTCAGTTTTCACTAGACTAGGTGAACCATCTGGTAAAATCGAGAAACTCAATTGAACAGTTTTCGAACCGTCAGTATACAATTTATTATTTTTTTCCAAATATTCATTGTAAGCTTTCCAACCTATTTCCGGAACACCTACAAAAGTCTCGATAGCTGTAGCGGAGGTAACGATGTCAGCAGATTTCTTTTTCATTTGGCCATAACCGACTACGGCAACTTCGTTTAAGGCACTACTACTTTCTTGTAAACGAATACTTGTTTTTTCATTAGTTTTCGCTTCAATGTTTTTCTTCGCAAAGCCTAATGAAGCAACTTCTAATGCCACCTTATCACCCTGCTGATCCGCTGGCAAAGTAAATTCACCGCTTCTGTCAGTAATTGCCCTTAAATCATTACCAACCATTTTGATTTCGGCTCCTGAAATTGGACGTCCATTGATATCCAACACGATACCTTTAACCAATTTTGCATTTGTAGTTTGCACCTGAATACCTTCTACCCTGCTCTCCAAAGCCTGTACAGGAGGCGTAGGTGCGGCAGTACGTGCCCCAACCATTACCGCTTGGGTTTCGCTCAAATCTTTCTTCAAACGGGCTTTCACGGCTTCTCTAGCTTGTAGAGATGGTCCCTCTGCAACTATATCTTCTTTTTTATAATTATTTTTGGCTATCGCCTGATTTCCCTTAGCGAGTGTTTGCCCCAAGGCCTGTTCTACTTTTTTTGAATCTGTGGCTAGCGCTTCTGGCTGATGCTGAACCAAAGTGTCCACAGGAACTACCGCCACCGCATCTGCTTTTAAATCAATTTCTATATTTTTAGGTTGCTTAGCTACCAGTTGGACTTGCTCTTGCCTATGGTTTTCGCGCATCCAGAACAACACACTTACCGTTAAGAAAAGTACGGCCGCCGTTGCTGCAATGCTTAAACGATGCGAAGCCATGCGCCACATTTTACGTTCTACTGGTTTTTCCGCTATACGTTCTTGTAGTTGTTTTTGTAAGAAAGATAAGGTTTGAGTACGTTTTTTAGCTTCTGTCAATCCCGCTAAAGCTTGGGCAACAAAAGGGTCTTCGAGCGAAATTCGCTCAACCTTATGCATCATACCAGCATCCAACTTTCCTTCTAGATAGTCGTCCAGTACATCAATATCTAACCACTCGTTACTGCCCACTGTTCTTTTCAATACAAATTTTCAAATTGCGCTTCCCATTTTGGATATAGCTTTTCACCTTAAGAATGTCATACCCCGTCATATCGGCAACTTCCTTATAGCATTTTTCTTGCAGATAAAATAAATCTACGCTTTTTCGTTGTTCTTCCGAAAGGGTTTCCATACACTTTTCCATGATGGTCAACTGAGTTTCTTTTGTGTCTTCGATATCAAGATGCACGAAGTCATCATTTTCCACAAAATTTTCTTCGAGTGTTACCGTAGGATTTTTTGAAGATTTACGCAACGCCATTAAACAATGGTTCCTGGTAAGTACGTGCAGCCAGCTCTTAAAATTTTGCACCTGATGGATGCGTAATTTGCTCACCAGCTCTTCAAAAATTTGCATGACCGCGTCCTTGCTCTGCTCCTCATCCTTAAAATAACCAAAGCAAACGCCATAAACCAAATGCATATATCTGTTATAAAGTTCACCCAACACCTCTAAATCGCCGCTTTTTTGATAGGCGACAACCAACGAGAAATCATCTTGCTCTTCGGTTCGGGATGTATTCTTAATAAACTTCAAATCGTTTCGGAATGCTTTAAATTTCTTCAAGTATAAAAATATTTTTCGAGATGGATATGGAAAATTAAGATTAGGCACATCTAGCCTTTACAAAGTCGGCAAGTCTGAAAGCGAATAGCCGGAAAAAAATACTATAACCATTTTCAAAATAGAAATTATGAAAATCACTAGCCTGATATTTTACTTCCTCATACTAGCACTAAGTGCTTGCAGCAACAAAAAAGAGCAAAATGCAGATATCACAGAAGAAATAGTTGTTACCGAAGCTGTAGCTAATGAAGCATCGGCTGTGAAATTAATGGCTCCAAGTCCTGCTTACGATAAAAATAGCGAAAATCGCTTAAAAACCAATGCAAAGGAGCCGAATGCTCAAATGGTTATCAATAAACAGAAGATCATCAAAGATGGCAACATGACGTTGAAAAGCCGAAAAATCAGTGATAGCAAAAAAAGAATTGACCAACTGTTAAAAAAATTAAACGCCTATTACGAAAATGAAGACTTGCAAAACAACGAACAGTCTGTAGCGTACAACTTAAAAATACGAATCCCGTCTGCAAATTTCGAACAATTAATTGCCAATATGGAAAACGGTGCAGATGAAATTGAGGCCAAAGCCATACAAGCTAGAGATGTAACCGAAGAATATGTAGACATCGAAACTCGGTTAACAACCAAACGCCAATATTTGCAACGCTACAAGCAAATACTTGCCAAAGCCGCAACCGTAAAAGATATTTTAGCTGTTGAGGAAAATATTAGAGTACTTGAAGAAGAAATTGACAGCCAGCAAGGACGATTAAAATATTTAGCAGATCAAGTGGCTTTTAGCACGCTAAACATCAACCTGTATCAACAAAAAGAATACTTACAGCAGCCAGGAAGCAGCTTTTTGACCAGAACAAAAGTGGCGCTTAACCAAGGCTGGCAATCAATCGTAGATTTTGTGCTTTGGACTTTGAGTATCTGGCCTTACCTCATTATCTCGTTTGGCCTGTATTTCATCATCAAGCGCATTGTTAAAATCCGTAGAGCTCGCGCAAGTTCTAAAGAGACCAATTAATCAAATCTTATTCACTTAAATTATAAAAGATGAAGATCTTACTCAGCCCAATTATCGCCATTATTCTCTTTTTTGGATATACAGCTAATCCTACTAGAGAGATTTCTGGAATAATAATAAGCTCATCAGATGGATTAGGCATACCTAGTGCATTTATAAAGAGTTTCCCTAGTAAAACTATCGCAAAAACAGATAAAGATGGAAAATATAGCATCAAAATCCCGAGTACTGACACACACTTGCAGGTATCATTTATTGGTTATGCAATAAAAAAAGTAGACATAGGCAAGTCAAATTTCATCAATGTCAAATTGGAAGAGGATGATCGCAAACTATCGGAAGTGGTGGTGGTAGGCTACGGAAAAACTGTTAGAAAAGAAGTTACTTCAAGCGTTACTACCTTAAAATCTACGTCGGCGCCGCCCGCTGCAGAAGCGCTAAGCGACCGAGCGGCTGGTCTATCAATTTCTAAAAGCAAACCTTCTTCAGGTAGTACAAGCGATGAAAAAATAGATACTGAACGCTACGATGCGAACGATTTACCTCAATCTAATCAACTTACTGCTGGCGAATGGAATGACTTGGAAAATTGGCAGTTTTGGAAAAACTTAATGAACAACCAAGAATGGTCTAATCAGCAACAAAGTTGGGGTTTTAATGCTTCCAAACGATTTAAGATTACGCTAAGAGATAAAAATAATACACCACTTCCAAACTATCAAATCGCTGTTTTTAGTGCTGGCAAAACCTTATGGAAAGCACAAAGTAATTATGCAGGAAATGCAGAATTATGGACTGAATTATATCAGCCTAATGACGAAGAAGTGAAAATTGTGGTATCCTCTCCTGATGGTGAGCCGCTTTACACCAAAAACTTTGATCAGCAACCTAGGCAGCTAAATGTAAAACTGAATGTGGAAGCGAAGAAAATTAAAAATTTGGATGTAATGTTTATGGTCGACGCAACAGGCTCTATGGGCGATGAAATTAATTACCTTAAAGCAGAGCTAGAAGATATTGTAGGCCGGTTTAACCGAGAAGATGGATTAACAACCCGCACCGGAATGTTATTTTACAGAGACCACGGCGATGAATATGTAATTAGAGATTTTGGATTTGAAACAGACCTGAAGAAAGTGAAAGCTAATTTGATGAAACAAGGTGCCAGCGGTGGTGGCGATTTTGAAGAGGCTGTTGATGAAGCGATGGAAAACGCTATATTTCAGCAACAGTGGACAAGGGAAGTCAATGCAACCAAATTAATGTTTATGATCTTAGATGCCCCACCCCATCATCAATCGGCTAAAATTAGACGAATACAACGCTCAGTAAAGGAGGCAGCTGCAAAAGGTATCATCTTAATTCCGGTAGTGGCAAGTGGCATAGATAAACCTACCGAGTTCTTAATGCGTTTTATGGCATTAAGTACAAATGGCACCTATGTTTTCATCACCGATCATAGCGGGATTGGCAACTCACATCTTGAGCCAACAGTAGGCCAGTACAAAGTAGAAAAGTTAAATCAGCTATTGTATCGTTTAACAAGAAAATATGCTGGCTTAGATGCGCCGCAAGCAAAAGATTTACGTAATTTTGCTACTAAAGGCAGAGAGTAATCATCTTTGTAATAGCTTAATTACCACACTTTATGAAAAGAACAGGATTATTTTTATTGGCAGCATTAGCCTTATGTTTTAGTGGTTGCGATGCACAAAGTCAAAGTAAGCTCGGCAATATTTTAGGTCAAGTGGCTACCGGAGCTGCTGGTACACCAAGCAGCTTAGAGATTAGCAATGGCTTAAAACAAGCTTTAGAAATTGGCACATCTGCAGGTGCGGATAGACTTTCGGCAAAGGATGGATTTTTTGGCAACATGGCGATTAAAATTTTATTCCCGACAGAAGCACAAAAAGTAGAGAAAACTTTACGTAGCGTGGGATTAAATTCATTAGCAGATAATGTAATTTTAAGCTTAAACCGTGCGGCAGAAGATGCTGCTAAAGAAGCTAAACCCATCTTTGTGAGTGCCATTAAACAAATGACCATTACTGATGCAACTAACATTCTTTTAGGAAATAAAGATGCCGCTACCTCTTACTTCAAAAGGGTAACTACAGCACAGCTAATGGAAAAATTTTCACCAGTAATTAGTAACAGCTTAAGTAAAGTTGGCGCAACCAAATATTGGACGGATGCAGCTGCTGCATACAACAAAATCCCACTGGTTAAACCTGTAAATACTAATTTAACACAATACGTTGCTGAAAAAGCAATTGAAGGTATGTTTGTACAGGTGGCTCAGGAAGAATTGAAAATTAGAAACAATATTAGTGCCCGCTCGACCGGCTTACTTCAAAAAGTGTTTGGTTATGCAGATACAAAGAAATAATTTGAAAACTTGTTAATTTGTTAATAAAATTTTAAAGGAATGAAACCAATTTTTTGCTAGCTTGTTATATCAAAACAAGAAAGATAAAAAAGTCCTGTGAGTGGGCTATCCGCGTAGGGCAGGCACAGCATAAATTAGGTTAATAATCAAACAAAAGAAGCTTCGATTAATTCGGAGCTTCTTTTGTTTTTATCTCTTCTCCAATACAGTTTTTCATTTGAAAAGCGACTTTACTACTACGATCAAAGTACAGTCCCGATTTCCGCTACAATCTTTTTGTTTTGGTATGCTTGTCATTCTAAGAAACGAGGAATCTATTGCTATACTTCTGGCACAACAGATCTTCGTCCCACTACAAAAAGGATTACCGCTTCAATTGGGTTTAGTTTACACAATGATGTGCAACTGTATCAATTTTACTGACGCTGCATCCTACAAATGTGATTTGCCTTTGGGAATCTCATTTGTAATTCCACAAACATTCGCTTTAAGATTGCTTCGTAAACTCGCAATGACGCTCAATTGGATTAAAAATCCGAAGATAAGTAGTTCGACATTGCAAATGTCGAACAGGGAAGATAGTTTTACTATGTCATCTTTCTACGACCTGTCATCCAGAGCGCAGTGAAGGATCTATAGCGTAGCTTTGTTATTATGTATTTATCTTCTACTTACAAAAATTATATAGCCTGAGAGATCCGTTATAAAAAGAAACCCCTATTGATTCATTAGATCCTGCGTTCTGGATGAACTGTATAATTTTTCCGCAACAAAGTTGATTAGGCTTCTGAAAAGGCCTTTGTTAAATAGCCTCCGATTGTAGGCGCAGCATGAGGATAGTGAAAAGCGGTTAGCAATGCGACCGAGTATATATCCAAAAAGTGGGACTGGTGGAACCTAATGCTTCCAACTTGCGTCTCTAAAAAAGATTAAAAACAAAAAAAGGGTACTCAAAAACGAGCACCCTCTTGATTCATTTGATGTGAATTATTTAATTTCCGAATGAGAAAGTAAATGAACCTTCATCACTTACACCTGCAATGGTAGTCTTACCATCTCTAGAGGTCGGCAATGCTTTTTCAATATCAGCAGCACTATTTACATCTGCACCATTTACTTTAGTAATGATCAGGCCTTTTTTAACACCCCAATAATCGAACAGTTGACCCGCAACCACGTTGGTTACCACAACACCATTTTTTACACCATACTTCGCTTTTTGAGCCGCAGTTGCAGGAGCAAAACTTGCACCTAGTTTGCTAATGCTAGCACCTGTAGACTTACTGTTATCAGATTTAGCAAGTTTTACGGAACTCTCACCCCTCAAAGTAACGTTAACATTTTTTGTCGAACCATCTGCTTTCAATACAGTTAAAGCAACTTTATCACCAGGGCTCATACGTCCAATACGTTCTTGTAAGTCAGGAGAGTCGTAAATCGCAATTCCTTCTACTTTTTTAATGATATCACCAGTTTTAATACCAGCAGCTGCTGCAGCTCCTTCCGGAGAAACATCGCTCACATATAAACCTGTATTTTCTTTAACCTTAAGTTCATCCGCAACATCTGCATCTAATGCGACAAAGTTAACACCGATGTAACCACGTTTAACCGATCCAAATTTCTTAAAGTCTTCTAAAATTTTCTTTGCTAAGTTCACTGGAATAGCGAAACCATAGCCTTCGTTTCTACCACTTTGCGATGCAATTGCAGCATTAATACCTACTAACTCGCCATTAGCATTCACCAAAGCACCACCACTGTTACCAGGATTTATCGCGGCATCTGTTTGGATGAACGATTCGATAGAATTATTGGTTCTTGTAGGTTTCTGACCTGTCCTTCTATATTCATCGTATTCTTCTTCAGTCATCATTCCACTCTCTCTATTTAAAATACCGATGTTACGAGCTTTAGCACTTACAATACCAGCGGTTACCGTAGTTTGCAGATCCAATGGGAAACCTACTGCCAACACCCACTCACCAACTTGAACATTATCTGAATTTCCCATTTTTACAAATGGCAAATTATCTACGTCAACCTTGATCAATGCCAAGTCTGTATTTGGGTCTTTACCTATCACTCTAGCAGTAGCCTTACGACGATTAGATAATATGACTTCAATTTTATCAGCCTTATCAACCACGTGGTTGTTGGTCACGATATAACCGTCTGAGGTTAAGATTACTCCAGAACCAGAAGCGGCCTGTGGTTGACGAGGTGCTCTTTGCATGCCACCACCAAAGCCAAAAAACTGTTCAAACATATCTTCCATCCCCCCGCCTCTACTTGACTTTCCTTGGTAGGTGGTTTTGATATGTACAACCGCTGGAGATACAGCCGCAGCAGCCTGGACAAAATCAGGGGCACCAGCAGATGAAACACCCGTTACATTACTAGCGAACATCGTTTTTTGTCTATCTGCAAGTGTAAAACTATCACTTGGGCGCTCTAATAATTTATAGGCGCCAATTGCAGCAGCACCGCCAATGAAAGAGGCAGCTAAAGCAATCAATCCTATTTTTTTAATTTCCATTATATATTATGTTTTTTATAGTGAAATACTTTTTTACTTATCAATTATTCAAATTTAATACCATATGAACGATATTTGTATCACAATAACGTCTGAATGCATGTTAAAAAATGTTAAAAGCCAAACTTATAGCTTATTGACTTTTTTAATCCATCTTTGTTACGGTTAAGTTAAAGCAATATATGAACATTAAATTTTATAAATATCAAGGTGCAGGTAACGATTTTATACTAATTGATTATCGAGACACGGCATTAAAAAATATGGATACAAAAGCCATAGCCCAACTTTGCGATCGTAGATTCGGTATTGGTGCTGATGGTTTAATGTTCTTGCTTAATAACGACAACTATGATTTTGAAATGGTTTATCATAATGCTGATGGCAAAGTAGGTAGTATGTGCGGCAATGGCGGCAGATGCATTGTAGCTTTTGCAAAGCACTTAGGAATTTTTGACACGGAGACTAATTTTTTGGCAGTAGACGGGCCTCATTATGCCAAAATTTCAGCAGAGGGCAACTGGGTAGAACTTCAAATGATTGACGTAGACACCATTAACCATGATCAAGAAGCTTTCGTACTCAATACAGGTTCGCCTCACTACGTTAAAGAAGTTACTGGTTTAGAAACCATGGATGTATATACCGAAGGTTTTAACATTCGTAATAATGACACCTACAAAACCAATGGCATCAATGTCAACTTTGTAGAAAAAAAGTCAGATCACTTTTTTGTAAGAACTTTCGAGCGGGGTGTAGAAGACGAAACTTACGCTTGTGGCACCGGTGTAACTGCCGTAGCCATGGCGATGGCAAAAAAACAAAACCAGATTGGTCAAGTGGTTACTCCTATTGTTGTTTTAGGTGGCAATATGGAAATTAATTTCAGCTATGATGGGAAGAAATTTACCGAGGTATTTTTATGTGGACCAGCAGAGAGGATTTTTGAGGGAGAAATTAATATTTAGGTTCTATAAGCTTTCTTTCATTTCTTTAAGCTTCAGCAAAGCACAATACTTAGTGTAACATTTACACGACAAAAATTAATCAAATGATTAAATGAGATTTCTCTGACTATCGAAATCAAACTTGAAACTACTTTTGCTGTTTAACAAAATTGTTAAACATTAAAGTTAATTTAGATTTGAATAAAGAGGAACTCATTAAACAAACAGCCAAAGAGCTATTCTTTAGCAAAGGTTATCTGCATGCTACAACTCAAGAAATTGCGGATGCGGCTGGCGTTAACCGTTCGCTTATTAACTACTATTTCCGTTCTAGAGATTTACTTTTCCAAACCGTTTATCGCGAAGCGGTAGATAGTTTAAAGTCCCAATTGGATGAGGTTATTTATGGGAAGACTCCTTTTAAAGAAAAACTTAGCCTTTTTATCGACGTTCATATGAAAGAATTGTTGAAATATCCGTACAGAGAATCTTTCCTAATTACAGAGATATGTAGTAAGAATTTTGCGCTAAAGGAAAAGAAAAAAAGCGAAGCCCTAACTCATTTCTTGACCGAGGTAGCTGAAGAAATGGATAAAGGCACGATCAAAAAGTACAATCCCATCCAATTTGTTTTCAATCTAACCTCACTAATTTCTTTTCCAGTGATTATGACACCATTATATCAAAAACTGTTAGATATCCCTAAAGAGAAATATAGCCAGCTAATTGCTGAAAGGAAGCAGATTATTTTAGATCAAATATTAAACTAGAACCTTAAAATCAACACATATACAGCGTGAAACCATCAAGAGTTACCTTCATTAATTAACGCGAACTTTAGAGGGCTTCATTACATTAAAATGCACACATCAATGAAACAATCATCACTTTTATTATCGCTAACAGGTTTAGCTGCCTTGTTTATAGCCTCATGTAGTTCTGGTGGCAAAGATCCAAAAGCTGGAGGTCCTCCTGCTGGTCCTCAGAATTATCCAGTGGTACAAATTAATGAATTCAATACGACGCTAGAGAGCGACTATCCAGCGATGCTAGAAGGTCAGCAAAATGTCGACATTAGACCGAAAATAGATGGATTTATAGAAAAAATCTACGTAGATGAAGGTGCAACGGTTAAAAAAGGTCAACCCTTATTTGCAATTAATGCTCCTCAATATCAGCAAGAAGTAAGAACTGCAGAAGCAGCCATTAGAAGTGCTGAAGCAGAAGTAAATGCCGCTCAGTTACAATACAATAAAACAAAACCATTGGTAGAAAAAGATATCATTAGCAAGTTCGATCTAGAAAATGCAGCATTGACACTTACTGCTAAAAGAGCGAACCTAGCACAAGCCAAAGCTGCACTGGTAAATGCAAAAGTTAACTTAGGTTATACCGTGGTAACTAGTCCAACAAATGGTGTAATTGGAACTATTCCTTACAAAGTTGGAGCTTTAGTTAGTAGCACTAGTCAACAGCCCTTAACTACAGTCTCTAGCATTAGCAAAGTATACGCCTATTTTTCATTAAATGAAAAACAGTTATTACAAATTGCTAGAAATACAAAAGGTCGTACATTAGAAGATAAAATCAAGCAAATTCCTAGTGTAACTTTGGTTTTAGCAGATGGTTCTATTTATACAGAAAAAGGTAAGATTGAAACTGTCAGTGGACAAATCAATGCTCAAACAGGCGCTTCGAGCTTAAGAGCAACGTTTCCAAATCCAAACGGACTGTTACGGTCTGGTGCTAGTGCATCTATACGTATTCCTCAAAACATAGCAAATGCTTTATTGGTTCCCCAAAAATCAACTACAGATATTCAAGGAAAGAAATTCGTATACTTAGTTAATGATACTGGCGGTGTAAAATCTACTAACGTAGAAGTTATGGAGTTAACCAAAGGAAATTACTTTGTCGTAAATAAAGGATTAAAGAGTGGTGATAAAATTGTACTAGAGGGCTTCGCTTCTTTAAAAGATGGCGATAAGATAAAGCCGCAAGTTAAATCTACCGACTCTGTATTTGCAGAAGCTAAAAATAAATAGGTTAATTTTCGTTGTAAAGTTGAAATGTTGTCAAGTTAGCAACGTTTCAACATTCCAATTTTCAAACATTCCAACAAATTCTCATGTTTAAAAAATTTATCGAAAGGCCGGTACTTTCCACAGTAATCTCCATCATCATTTTAATTTTGGGAGTGCTTGGTATTGTTACACTGCCTGTCTCACAATATCCTGAAATTGCACCACCAACAGTGCAAGTATCTGCTTCTTACCAAGGTGCTAATGCCGATGTGGTAATGAGTAGTGTGGTGGTCCCACTGGAAGAGCAAATTAACGGTGTGGAAGACATGACGTATATGACGTCTTCCGCTGGAAATGATGGCTCCGCTACCATTACTATCAACTTTAAACTAGGCACCAACCCAGACTTAGCTGCGGTAAACGTGCAAAACCGGGTGGCGCGAGCTTCGAGTCTTTTACCTGCCGAAGTAACCAGAGCGGGTGTAATTACTGCAAAAAGACAATCGAGTAATGTACTTATTTTCGCATTGAATAGCGAAGATCCGGCTTACGATCAAAAATTCTTGCAAAACTATGCTGAAATTAACATCATCCCACAAATTAAAAGGGTTACAGGTGTAGGTGATGTAAATGCATTTGGACAATCTATTTACACCATGCGTTTGTGGTTAAAACCTGATGTAATGGCTGCTTACGGATTGATTCCAAGTGATGTGAACGCTGCACTAGCTGATCAAAACATTGAAGCCGCACCTGGCCAATTAGGTGAGCAAGGGCAACAATCTTTTCAATATACTTTAAAATATACAGGTAGGTTAAAGGATGAGACCCAGTTCGGCGACATGATTATCAGAACGGGAGAAAATGGCCAAGTTTTGAAACTGAAAGATATTGCACGTATTGAATTGGGTGCACAAAGTTATGCCTCTTCTGTTCAACTAAATGGCAAGTCGGCCTTAGGTTTTGCAGTTAACCAAACTGCTGGCTCTAATGCAAAAGAAGTAATTGATGGAGCACTAACCGCATTAGAAAATGCGAAAGCAGACTTCCCGAACGGTATTAAATATGAAGTGCTAACCAACGTTAACGACTTTTTAGATGCTTCTATTGAAAAGGTACTGCACACATTAGTGGAGGCTTTTATTTTAGTATTCATTGTGGTATTCTTGTTTCTTCAAGATTTTAAATCAACATTAATACCTGCCATTTCCGTACCGGTAGCCATCGTTGGTACATTTTTCTTTTTAAGCTTATTTGGCTTTACGATTAACTTATTGACACTATTCGCACTAGTGCTCGCCATCGGTATTGTGGTAGATGATGCCATCGTAGTGGTAGAAGCAGTGCATTCAAAGCTCGATCAGGGCTACAAATCGAGTAAGAAGGCCACTTTAGATGCCATGGACGAAATTACTGGTGCTATCATTTCTATTACCTTGGTAATGGCAGCAGTGTTCGTACCGGTAAGTTTTATTGCAGGCTCTTCAGGCGTATTCTTTAAGCAGTTTGGTTTAACGTTAGCGATTTCTATCATTCTTTCAGCAATCAATGCCTTGACTTTAAGTCCGGCACTTTGCGCGCTTTTACTCAAGCCACACAAAGAAGAACATGAGGAGAAAAAAGGCTTCATGAAACGCTTCTATGCTGCTTTCAATACTTCTTTTGAAACGATGACCCGTAAGTATAAAGGTTCTGTTTATTTTCTTGCGAAGAAAAAATGGCTGGCTGGCTTAGGGCTACTGGCGTTCGTTGCCGCTTTTGTATGGGCATTTAATACAACACCGAAAGGATTTGTTCCCAATGAAGATTTAGGTGCCGTCATGTCTGACATCTCCCTTCCTCCAGGAACATCACAAGAAAGAACCAATGAGATCGTAAGTAAAATCGATGAAATTGTAAGAACTGTACCAGAAGTTAGGTTAACTTTAAAAGTAGTTGGTAGAGCCATGATCAGTGGTTCCGGTAGCTCTTACGGGATGGTAATTGCTCGTTTAAAACCTTGGGATGAGCGTAAACGTGATGTGAAAACAATTATCGGGGAGCTTTTCGCTAAGACAGCAAATATTAAAGAAGCAAAAATTATTTTCTTTGCGCCTCCAACTATTCAAGGATTTGGTACTGGTGGTGGTTTTGAATTCCAATTACAGGACAAAACTGGTGGAACGATAAATGATTTCTCGAATGTAAGTAACCAGTTTTTAGCAGCATTGAACAAACGTCCAGAGATACAATACGCAGCAACTTCCTTCAACCCTAATTTCCCTCAATATTTAATCACGGCCAACGTAGCTAAGATCAAACAAGCTGGCTTAAATGTTAACGACGTGATGAGTGTAATGCAGGGTTACTACGGTGGAGTTTACGCATCTAACTTTAACAAATTTGGCAAGCAGTACAGAGTAGTTTATCAAGCAGACCCACAATATAGAGCCAACTTAGAAAGTTTAAATGGCGTATATGTTCGCACGCCAAGTGGTGTTATGGCACCAATTACCGGCTTTATTTCTACCGAAAGAGTTTATGGCCCGCAAGCAATTTCAAGGTTTAACCTTTATACTTCAATAGCCATTACCGGAAACCCTAAACCAGGTTTTAGTTCTGGAGATGCACTTAAAGCCGTTGAGGAGGAAGCAGCTAAATTATTACCACAAGGATATGGTTACGAATATTCTGGATTGTCTAGAGAAGAGCAAGCAAGTGGTAACCAGACTATATTTATTTTTATGCTGTGTTTAATCTTTGTTTACTTCCTGCTTTGTGCGCAATACGAAAGTTATGTGTTGCCACTGGCCGTAATCCTTTCACTTCCGGTAGGTTTAGCAGGTGTATTTATCTTCGATAAGATTTTTGGTATCGATAACAACATCTATACTCAAATTACCTTGATTATGTTAATTGGTTTGCTGGCTAAAAATGCCATTCTAATTGTAGAGTTTGCTGCGGAGCGAAGAAGAAAGGGAATGACTATTTTAAAAGCCGCACTTGAAGGTGCTACCGCTAGATTAAGACCAATCCTAATGACTTCATTTGCCTTCATCTTAGGTATCTTACCATTGATGTTGTCTTTTGGCGTAGGTGCTGCAGGTAATACGTCAATTGGTACTGGCGCCGTTGGTGGCATGTTATTCGGCACGGTGTTCGGGATTTTCATTATCCCGGTATTATTTATCATTTTTCAAACGCTACAGGAAAAAGTGAGCAGCAAATCTCCATACGATGAAAGTGTAATGGAAAGACAAACGCACTTAAATTTCGAAAAATTAGACACTCCTGAAGACTAAATCAGCCTATTAAAATGACACGAAATCAGAAAATATCGATATTGATCACAGGCTCCTTCCTTTTAAGTTTAGGAGCTTGTGTAACGCAAAAATACAAAACACCCGAGGAGTTAAAAGCGGATGGCTTGTACAGGGATGTGGCGCAAACAGATTCAGCAACTATTGCGGATTTGCCAACATCAACGCTTTTTACCGATCCACAATTGCAAGCATTAATCAAAGAAGGGATCGAGAACAATTTAGACTTAAAAAGTTCGATAGAAAGGATGAGAAGTGCCGAAGCGAACTTACGGTTAAGCAAAACTGCTTTTCTGCCAAGCTTAAATCTAGATGTAAACGTAACCGATAACAAACAATCTGTTGCAGCACTAAACTTTCCCCCAGGAATTAACATCAATACCGAAACACAATTATACCGAGCGCAATTAAGTACTGCTTGGGAGATTGACGTTTGGGGTAAACTGGGTAGTGCGAAACGTTCGGCATTGGCATCTTACTTACAAACAGACGCAGCTAAACGCGCAGTGCAAACACAGTTGATCAGCTCTATTGCAGCCAACTACTATACTTTGCTTGCTTTAGATTTACAATTGAAAATCACGGAGCAAACCTTAGCAAGCCGAATTAAAAATGTAGAGGCGATTAAGGAACTAAAAGAAGCGGGTATTGTAAATGGCGCCGCAGTGGTACAAAGTGAAGCCAACAGATATGCTGCTGAAGTAAGTATTCCAGATTTAAAAAGAAGTATTAGAGAAACTGAAAATGCGCTAAACTTGTTGTTAGGAAAAGGGGCAGGTACCGTGTCTAGAAGTACTTTCGAGGTGCAACAAGACTATAAGGACTTGCAAGTAGGCCTATCTTCTCAATTATTAAAAAACAGACCTGACGTGCAACAAGCCGAATTAGCCTTTAGAGTTGCTTTTGAGAACACCAATTTAGCGAAAACCTATTTTTACCCTCAATTAACTTTAACAGCCAATGGCGGTCTATCTTCATTGAAACTGGAGAATTTCTTTAACAACTCTATTTTCTACAGTGTTGTTGCAGGCTTAACCCAACCGATCTTTAACAAAGGGCAAAACAAAGCTAGATTAACATCTGCTAAAGCGGCTCAACAAGAGTCTTATTTTGCCTTTCAAAAATCCGTTCTAACTGCAGGTTCGGAAGTATCGAACGCATTATATGCTTATCAAACAGCAGTAGATAAAGAAAACTCCAGAGCTAAACAAATACAAGCCTTAGAAAAGGCAGTTAATTATACCGAAGAGCTTTTAAAATATAGCTCTGCGACCAATTACACTGATGTATTAACATCTGAACAAAGTCTACTAGCAGCTCAACTAAGCGGTGTAAATGATAGATTACAGAAACTACAAGCTATCGTAAATTTATACCGTGCTTTAGGTGGTGGCTGGAAAGAATAAGTGTAAGCAAACCCATTATAATTTAAGCCCCAAGCATTTTGCATGGGGCTTTTTCTTTTTTTAGATCGACGCTATTAAGCATCCCGTTCTTTAGGTGACAGCGAGAAGAGAAATCTAACAAATTGCTTAGAAACTGCTGGATTTCTCCCTATCGTCGAAATAAAAGCAGGTAAGACTATTGCGCTTTGTAACTTCACACATTTGGAAAAGCTTGGTGGCGTTTCTACTCTCCTTCTGCCATAAATGCGGCAATGGCAATCTTAATTTCACCGAAGTCGTAAGACCGGCCTACGTGGTCTCTAATTTCATTAAGCCTGATACTTTTGATATCTCGAATGGCTTTCAGTAAAACTTCCAGCTTGTGTTTAGCAATTACCTTCTCAGCACTAATTTGATTTTGAACAATATAATGCGCCAAATGTCCTTCAATTGTTCCTTTGGTCATTTTTCTTTCCGCAGCAATTTCAGTGGGCGTCTTACCTTCATTAAATAAAGCTAGCGTCACTTCTTTCGTGTCTACTTTTGGCGCTTTTTCCTTTTCTGTTTTCTTTTTACTTCTTGATTTAGGTTCGCCCCCAACCCGTTCTAATTCTTCTTTGTTAGGCATACTGTATACCTTTTTCATTTGCTCTTCACGCCTCGAAAGACCATAAAGGTGGTTTAAATCATCTTTACTAATTTCTATACCCTCTGCTTTTGCAGCCAACATTGCTTTTGCACGGACAATTTTTTTAAACTGCTCGTAAAACATGGCCTCCAAATCAATGAGTTCATGAAGATATTCTTTAGTTTGCTTCTGCTCTTTTACCACTTCTATATGTTCGAAAATGGCATTACTTAGCGTGACTAAAATAGGTTTAAAATAATTGCTTGCCGCCTCGGTACGTGTAATCAAAGGAGCTAAGTCTACAGATTCTCCCAATACTAAAAGTCGGTCTATTTGCTTTAAAAATTTATCTGCATGAGCTTTTGCCGCAATTAATTCCTGTTGCAATTTAACGGCCCATGATAGATGAGTTTGTTTCACGGAACGTTTTTCATCCTTACTATAGCTGAACACATGTTCGTAAACAAAATTATCCAATAAGGTAAAATTAAAAGCTTGCAGCAAAGATTGCTTCAGAAATGCATCTGCCTCTTTAGTAATCTGTGTAACTAAGCTCTCCTGTTGATCTTTAGTCCGTGAATAATAAGCTACATTTTGGTCAGCTTTCATTCCCCGGTTATTCAAATGTGATGTTAAAATCAAACCGTCAATAGAACGCAATCGTGATAGTGCCACATAAATTTGTCCTGGAGCAAATGCATCGCCGGTATCGACAATCGCTTTATCAAAAGTTAAGCCCTGACTTTTATGTACTGTAATGGCCCAAGCCAACTTCAAAGGGTATTGAATAAAAGTACCTATTTCCTCTTCTTCAATCTCATTGGTATGTTTATTGGTAGTATACCTGATGTTTTTCCAAGCGTACTGCTCTAAGCTAATAGGATATTTATTCCCTTCGGGCAGCACCTCAATATAATCATCACGCAAATCGGTAACGATGGCTAACTTGCCATTAAAAAACCGCTGCTCTCCTTTCGGATCGTTCTTAATGAACATCACCTGCGCACCAATTTTTAATTCTAAGGTCTTATCTATTGGATAAGCATTCTCGGGAAATTCCTTTTCAATCGTAGCGTTATAGAAATATGATTTACCTTTCAATTCTTTCAAACTACTACGGTTCATATCATCCGCTTTGCTATTGTGGGTGGTTAGCGTAATATAATTATCATTTAAGTCAGGCTTATAATTTTCTCGGTAATGACTTTTCAACAGAGCGATGTCTTGTTCTGTAGCTACGTTGTTCCTTAAATTATTTAATAAACCAATAAAAGTATCATCTGCCTGCCTGTAAATTTTATCTAACTCAATATAAATCGGCGGATTGGCTTTTAAACACAATGCATCGAAAAAGAAAGCACTCTGATAAAATTGAGAAAGCAACTCCTGTTCCTGGTTTTTAACTACTGGTGGTAACTGATATAAATCACCAATAAAAAGCACCTGAATGCCACCAAAAAATTCATTATTTCTCCTCACATACCGCAAAACAAAGTCAATAGCGTCTAGCAAATCTGCACGTAGCATACTGACCTCATCTATCACTAGCAGCTCCATATCCAGCAAGATTCTGCGTTTAACAGAATTCATACTTAAATGTCTCACCAAACTTTTTGGCGTATTATAAGGTACGCCGGAAGGTAATTGCTGGTCAGGAGTGATACGAGGTACAAACGTACCGAACGGAAGCTGAAACATAGAGTGTATGGTGACACCAGCAGCATTAATAGCAGCAATACCAGTTGGAGCAACAATTACTGCTCGTTTATGAGTTTTAGCAATAATGTTTCTCAAAAACGTTGTTTTTCCTGTACCAGCTTTTCCGGTCAAGAAAATATGTCTTGAAGTCTGATTAACAAATTTCGCAGCAAGTTCGGCAGGTTGTAAGTGTTCGTTTTCTTCCAAATCAGTTCCTTTTAGTAAATGTTCAGAAAGTTATTAAGGCGCTATGATCTTATTTACAAAAATAACTTTATTATTTACTAATCAATCTTTTCTTAAAAACATAAGCTCCACTAGCATACTGTTAAAAAAAGTTAAAAGTGTTAAAAAACCGAAAACTAAGTTTTTAGTTTAATACTTTAGTAGATATATCAAACTATTAAAATGACAAGAACGCTTCTCCCGCTAATAGCATTTATGCTATTTAACCTCTTCACATATGCACAAACCAAATCAGTTAGAGGAGTAATTGCCGATCTATCTTCAAATGTTAAGCTAAAAAACGCTACGGTAAGCATACTAAATGCAAAGGACTCTACGCTCTATAAGTTCACGAGGGCAGGTCACGATGGAAGTTTTAGTTTTGAAAGTTTTAAAAGTGGAAGTTTCATTCTCTTGGTAACCTATCCAGAATATGCAGATTTCGTGAATAAATTTAGCATTGATTCTACTAATAGCTCTTTCGATTTTAAAGTAATCGACCTGAAAACTAAAGCCAAACTATTGAATGAGGTTATCATTAAAGGGCAGGCAGCTGCAATCAAAATTAAAGGAGATACCACCGAATTTAATGCAGCAGCCTACAAAATACAACCTAACGACCGTGTAGAAGATTTGTTAAAGAAGTTTCCGGGAGTAACAGTTGATGCGCAAGGAAAAATTACCGCCCAAGGGAAAACAGTAGAAAAGGTTTTAGTTGACGGTGAAGAGTTCTTTGGTGACGACCCAACTTTGGTAACCAAAAACCTAAGAGCTGATATGGTTGACAAAGTTCAACTATTCGAAAAGGCTAGTGATCAAGCTGCATTTACCGGTGTTGATGATGGCCAGAAGAAACAAACTTTGAATATTGTACTTAAAGAAGATAAAAAACAAGGTTATTTTGGAAAAGTTGACGCTGGCTACGGCACAGATGATTTTTATCAGATCCAAGCCATGATTAATAAGTTTAAAAACAAAGAAAAAATTGCAGCTTACTTTACTTCCAGTAATACAGGAAAAACTGGTTTAGGCTGGAATGATGCAGAGAAATTCGGATCTACCAGCGGCATGGAAGTTTCTGACGATGGGATGATTTTCATAACAGGCGGCGGTGATGACCTAGACGGCGGCGGTAGATACTGGGGTGAAGGTGTTCCAATTGCGCACAATGGAGGTGTACATTACGAAAACAAGTGGAATAAAGACAAGGAAAGTATCAATACAAATTATAAAATTGGCGCGCTTAATGTAAAAATCAATAAGAACACATTAAATCAAAACAACTTACCTACAGGCATTATAAACACCAATAGTGATGCAATAACGGATAACAACATGTTCCGTCAAAAAATTGATGCCACTTATACAATTAAGTTAGATACTACTTCAAACTTGAAGGTTGTCATTGACGGAACATTAAAAAACTCACAAAGCGACGTACGAAATTCCTCTGAAGCTACAAGAGAGGACAATACTAGAATCAACAAATCTGAGAGAAATACGAATAATGATAATAAACAGCAATCATTCAATTTAAGTGCGCTATATACCAAAAAACTTAAAAAAGCCGGTCGTAATTATTCTATCAGTTTAAGTCAGGCTTATAGTAAAACAGACAGCGAGGGCTTTCTTAATACAACTAATAATTTCTTTGACGTAAATAATGTCCTTACTAGACAAGAAAAAATAGATCAGTTTAAAGACAATGATATTCTGACTAACAAGCTGTCTGGCAATGTTACTTTCACAGAACCTTTTAGTAAGTTTTTTAGCGTTGTAGCAAACTATGGTTTAAGTTTTACAACTAATAATGCTCACAGAAAAACATTGGACTTCGATTTAGCGACAAATAACTATGATCAACTGAATCCAGAATTTAGTAATAACTTTGAAGCAGATCAACTTGTTAATCAAGTAGGTGCTATATTTAGTTACAAAAAAGGTAAAACAGTATTTAATTTCGGAACTAAAACCAGTTTTGTAAGATTTGACCAAACTGAGCTTTACAATAACCAAGAGTTTAATAGAAACTTCATTAACTGGTTGCCACAGGTAATGTATCAATATAAGTTCTCAGCTCAAAAGTCTTTCACGTTTAGTTATAATGGCTCTACTACTCAACCAACAGTAGAACAATTGCAACCAGTTCGGGTTAATCATGACCCTCTAAATATTCAAGAAGGGAACCCTTTGTTAAAGCCATCGTATAATAACCGATTTAACCTAAGATATAACACCTACAAGGTAATATCTGGTCAAAGTTTTTATATTAGTGGAAGCGGAAATTTTACCCAAGACCAAATTGTTAGTAGTAATACGACAGATGGTGAAGGCCGTACGGTGTACAAATCAGTGAATTTGGAGAATGAACTCCCTTACCAAGTCAATGCTTACACAGGTTTCTCACGTAAGATAAATTTCTTAGGAGGTATGAATGCTGGCCTCGAACTTAGCGTTTCAAGTTCTAAATTTTTCAACTATGTTAATGAAGAACTAAACTCTACTAGCAGTTTACGTGCAAGTCCAGCAGTTACATTAAGTAGATATCAAGAAAAAAGTCAGTTCTATTTCTCTTTTGGACCAAATTATAATGCACAAGAAGCATCGCTACAAAGGCAAGTTAACAACAAAGGCTGGGGATATTCAGGATACTTTGATATGCAACAAAAACTACCAAAAAAATTGACTGTATCTCTAAGTTCGCAATATACTTATCAACCGAGTTCTGCAGCTTTTGAGAGCAGCTTCGAGCAACTAATTGTTAACGCAAATGTCACGAAAGCCTTTTTTAAGGAAGAAAAATTTAAGTTGATGTTGAGTGCAAATGATATCTTGAATCAAAATGTTGGTTTCAGAAGATACGCATCAGGCAACTCAATTATACAGACACGCTACAACAATATTAGCCGATACTTTATGTTCTCGCTAATTTGGGACTTTAACAAAATGGGTGGAAATACTCCAAAAACAACTAATTAACGCGCTATAATGAAAATTTTCAAACATATCATGGCTGGATTTTTAATGTTATTTACATTAACTGTTTCCGCACAACATGTTCGTTTCTTAACTCAAGGCACCATTGAATATGAAAAACGTATCAATGCTTACACAGTAATCAAGGATCAAATTAAAACCTGGGGAGGAGAAGACAGTTTTTATAAAACAGCGTTCGAAAGCTATCAGAAAAACAATCCTCAATTCAAAACTTTAAAAAGCACACTTTATTTTGGGAATGAAACTACAGCTTTTATTCCAACGGAAGAAGCAATTGCTAGCACTAATGGTTGGTTTGGGGATATGATAGAATTTAAACAAGCCAACAGCATTTTAACAAACGTTAAAGCAGGCACTAGCAAAACGCAAAAGAAAGTTTATGACGAAACCTATTTGGTAACCGACAGTATAAGAAAGATCAACTGGAAAATCACTGATGAGTTTAGGGAAATTGCTGGTTACAATTGCCGCAGAGCAAATGCTTTGGTAATGGATTCAGTTTACGTTGTCGCTTTCTATGCTGAAGAAATTACAGTTAGTGGTGGCCCAGAGTCTTTTGGTGGTTTACCGGGAATGATATTAGGTTTAGCTTTACCTCATGATCACGTAACTTGGTTTGCTACTTCAGTAACCGATGTACCTGTTAGCGAGGATAAATTAAAAATCCCGACCAAGGGAAAAGCGGTAAACAATAAACAACTGTACGATATTTTAAAAGGGGCTTTGAAAAGCTGGGGAAAATCAGCACATCAAACCTTTAAATGGGCAATGATGTAATAAAACAATTATTTAAACTGAAAAATCGGCTAGCATTAATGAAACGGTAACCGATTTTTATTTTTATACGCTAAAAGAACGATTAACCGAATTCACAATTGGCCAGTTAACCAAACTCAATTCACGACTAACTTATATCCTTTTCCGTGCACGTTGATAATCTCTACCTTCGGATCTTCTTTTAGATATTTACGTAGCTTACTTAAAAAGACGTCCATACTTCGCCCATTAAAGTAATTATCATCATGCCAAATGTGAATCAACGCTTCTTCCCTAGTCAATACACTATTCTTCTTTAAGCACAATAACCGTAGTAATTCCGCCTCTTTAGTCGATAACTTTTGTTGCGTAGCATTAAAGTGAATCAATTGCGTAGTATAATCAAAAGTGTAATCTCCTATTTCAAATTGCTTTGGCTCTTCTTCCTGAACCGTTTGTGTAGCAGAAACTCTTTTTAACAAAGCATTAATTCGGAGCAAAAGCTCCTCAATTCTAAATGGTTTGGTAATATAATCATCGCCACCTAAATCATAAGCCGAAGCCTTATCTTCCATCATTGATTTAGCCGTAGCAAAAATAATTGGCACATTTGGGTCAGACTGTCTAATTTCCTTACCTAGCGTGAAACCATCTTTTTTAGGCATCATTACATCTAAAATACAGATATCAAAAGCTTGCTTACCAAAAGCTTTTAGTCCTTCCTCCCCATCAGTACATAATACTACGTCAAAATTTCCTTTTATCTGTAAATAGTCCTGTAGCAATAGACCTAGATTCGGATCATCTTCAACCAACAATATTTTCTTCATCATGTGCGCTTAATTTAATGGTAAATGTATTACGAAAGTGGTGCCTTTATCTTTTTCACTCATCACCTTAATTGTTCCATTCATTTGTTTAACGATATCGTTCACATAGCTTAATCCTAGTCCGAAACCTTTTACATCATGTAAGTTTCCTGTAGGTACTCTATAAAACTGATCAAATATTCTTTTAGTTTGCTCTTTGGTCATCCCAATCCCTTCATCACTCATTTCAATACAAATTCCATTGCTTTGATTTTTAGTTCTAATTGTGATCTTTGGTTTTTCAGGGCTGTATTTATTTGCGTTATCAATCAAATTATAAATCATATTCGAAAGATGCAACTCATCGCCAATTACGATATCAGGATCCGCGTCTAAAACCAAGTTTAGTTCCGTGCCTTTCTTTTGTAATTGTAAACTCATGCTATCCACCACTAAAGAAATTAAATCATTCATCGCTACAGGATTTTGCTCCAACTTCAGTTGTTTATTATCCAGCTTAGCTACGTTTAATACTCGCTCTATATGACTACCTAGGCGAACATTTTCATCATATATGATACCCGCCAACCGGTTCACTCTTGCTTTGTCTGGCGTTAAATCTGGATCTTTTAAGGCCTCACTCGCAATCATAATCGTAGCCACTGGAGTTTTAAATTCATGTGTCATATTATTGATGAAGTCTGTTTTCATCTCAGAAAGTTTCTTCTGACGAATAATTGCATAAATAGTATAAGCAAAAATTGAAATAAGTACTAGTAACAAACCTACGGACGATGCCAAGGTGACGAACATATTATTAAATATCAATGAGTTCTTGTTTGGAAAACTCAAATACAGCATTCCCGGATCTTTAATCATCAAGTCATTACCAAAAATGACTTTTTGAAAAGTATTTTTTGGCAAAACATCCCCACTAGGTAAAGAAACATTTTGGTAAATAATTTTTCTGGCATGATTAGACGGCGTTACCCAATAATTATAGTCTAAATCTATATTTTTACTAAGCAGTTCTCTTTTAATCAAGGTATCTAAGCGATCTTGGCTGGGCATTCTTTCTTCCAAGGGAACATCTTTATTAGCCATTTCCTTTGCCACATCACGCAATAGACTTACATTATTCTCATTATAGACAATGGCAGTATCAGCATATAAACGTTCCAGTTCTGCCTTAAATTTATATTCAATCTTGGCATCTTCCATCTTAAATTTAGATTTTAACTCTGGATCGATACTAGGTAAGGATATAAATTGGGGGAAACCTGTTACTGGATTAAAAGCCAAATATCTAATAGTATCTGGCAGTTTATTGATATTCAAAACAGCTCGCTTTCTAAAGAAAGAAGGAATAACCCGGCGACTGATCAGTACTCCATTGACTCCTTTAACGTCATCAACATTGAGCTTCAAAGGATTTTTATCATTTGGGCTTGGGTTAGATAAGATGACAAAATCCTCTTCAGATATAATTTCAGGAGAAGTAAAATTTTCTCTGATCAAACTATCTTGTAAACCTAAATAATCGAACACCTGTTGCCGTTGCTTCAGCTTTCTTAAGGCCTGATTTTCTTTGTGTTTAATTTGGAAAGCGACAATGCTATCCGTCTGCATTCTAATATTTCTGCCTTTGAGCTCTTTAAATTCGGTGTCCTTTCTATTGATGTGACTGATGACATCCGTTTTCTGAATCTTATTGACCACAGCACTTAAAGCTTGGTTTACATTTTGCTCAAATAGTTGCGATTTTAAATTATACGACTCCCTGATGTAATACATCTGCATCACAAAAACACCCAACAACGCCACGGTCATTAAGGCTGTAATTATCCAAAGGCTCTTCTTTTTCATCGCTACTATTCCAAAAATAGTGAAGACGGGAAGATATGTGTCTCGTCTTTAACACTTTTTAACAGTACATTAACGCAAAAAGCCCCGATTTGACGTCGGGGCTCTTAAATTATAAAGTGTTTTCTTAAAAAGCGATCTTAGAACGGCAAATCATCATCTTCGCCCGCAGCTGTGCTCACATCGGCAGGTGCGGCGTATTGAGGTGCGGCAGCTGAAGCTCCAGCAGTATTAGCTAAGGCAGTAATACGCCAAACTACTAAACTATTAAAGTAAGAAGTTACACCGTCTTTATTTGTCCAAGGACGTCCACGTAAGTTAAATGAAACTTCCACCTCGTCGCCAGCTTTCAAGTTATCAAGTAAAGCTGTTTTATCTTGTAATGCTTCAAATCTGATATACTCTGGGTAAGTAGGATTCTCTGCATACTCAATTATCAAATCACGTTTTTTAAACGTTTCACTTACTTGCTGTGCTGCACCAATTTCGTGCACTTTACCTTTAATTTCCATATCTGTACTATAATATTTCTCTTCCATCCAAATCTCTATATTTTTATTGATAACTTCGCAAATCATATGACACAAGTTTTCCACACCAAGAGTAAGGTAATTATTACCTGCAACAAAAGACTATCATCTTACCTGCAAACAGAAGTAGAAGAATTAGGCTACGACATTGTTAGGGCCTTTTCTACTGGAGTTGAACTTCATATTACACTTACCGAGTGTATCAAACTTAACCTAAATTTGCGTTGTGCAAGCCAGGTTTTGTACTGCTTGAAAAGTTTTAAGGCCAACAACCCCGAAGAACTCTACAGTGCTTTGGTTGCTATGGAGTGGGAAGAACTGCTTGATTTTTCAGGCTACTTCTCCGTGACTTCAAATGTCGATAATCCATTTATTACTACTCCCCTGTTTGCTAACTTAAAAGTAAAAGATGCCATAGTAGATAGAATTAAAGATAAAAAAGGAATACGCCCCAACACCGGGTCTGATGGCAATAAGGCTGTAGTACATCTATATTGGAAAGATAGTGATGCCGATATATTTGTGGATACCAGTGGCGAAACTTTGAGTAAACACGGCTACAGAAAAATTCCAGGAAAAGCACCTATGTTGGAAGCGCTAGCCGCAAGTACAATTTTAGCTACCAAATGGGACAGAAAATCCCCTTTCGTTAACCCTATGTGTGGATCTGGAACCCTCGCTATAGAGGCTGCCTTATTGGCAACTAACCGTAGACCCGGCTTATACCGTATGAACTATGGCTTTATGCATATTATAGGCTATGATGAAGAAGTATTTTTTGCTGAACGTCGGATATTAAAAGATCAAGTAATAAAAAACATTGACTTACAAATTATAGCTACCGATTTGTCTGAAGACGCTGTAGAAGTAAGTAGAAAAAATGCCAAAACAGCTGGTGTAGACCAAATCATCCAATTTGAAGTTTGTGATTTTGCAGAAACGCAAGTACCAGAAGGCGGCAAGGGTATAGTTATCTTTAACCCAGAATATGGAGAAAGATTAGGTACGCATAGCAAATTAGAGTTCACTTATAAACGCATGGGAGATTTCATGAAAACGAACTGTAAAGGCTACTATGGCTATATTTTTACCGGCAATCCAGATCTGGCGAAAAAAATCGGCTTAAAAGCCGATAGAAAAATAGAGTTTTATAATGGAAAATTAGACTGCAGAATGCTTGAATACGAGCTATATGACGGAAGTAAAAGACCAGATAGTGAACGTCCTAAACGATAGTTTTTGACGACAGACCGTCTAGGTGCAACACCAACCGAAAATAAGGATAAGTAATATTAAGAGATGCTCGATAAAAATTATCGAGCATCTTTTTTTTAAATTTAATATCCAAGGAATTATACAAGGAGGATTACATTTCACAAATTTTCATTGTGCTAAGTAAAACATATCCTCTAATTTTGTCGAATGCAGGAAATCATCAACCAAACCATCAACTTCGTAAAAACCACTTTAGCCGACGCAGAAGCGGGACATGATTGGTTTCATATCGAACGTGTTTATAAAACAGCACAAACTATTAATGAAGTAGAAAAAGCTGACCCGCTTATTGTAGCATTAGCCGCTTTGCTGCATGACATTGCAGATAGCAAGTTCAATGGTGGAGATGAGGAAATTGGCCCAACGAAAGCTGGAGATTTTTTAGAAAGCATTGATGTAAATTCGAAAATTATCAATGAAGTAAAATTAATCATCAAAAATTTATCCTTTAAGGCCAGTTTTGGAGAAATTACTTACGCCTCAACGGAGTTAAATGTGGTACAAGATGCGGATCGTTTAGATGCCATAGGCGCCATTGGAATAGCTAGAGCCTTCACTTATGGTGGTTTTAAAAACCGTGTACTTCACGATCCTGAGATTAAGCCAAATTTACAGATGAGTAAAGAAGAGTATAAAAACACGACTGCCCCAACTATTAATCACTTCTACGAAAAACTTCTTTTGTTGAAAGATCTAATGAAAACGGAAACTGGTAAATTAATGGCTCAACAACGCCATAATTTCATGCTGACCTATCTTGATCAATTTTACGCAGAGTGGGAAGGCAAAAAATAAACTAAAAATATTAGCTATTTCACTATATTTGTTAGTAAAATAGTTTGATATGTCTGAGAGATTAAGGGATAAGCTAAACATATTAGCTGATGCGGCAAAATATGACGTTTCTTGCTCATCGAGCGGTAGCGATAGAAAAAACACGAATAAAGGTGTTGGGAATGGTCATCAATCTGGTATTTGCCATACCTACACGGAAGATGGCCGATGTGTATCGCTACTTAAAATCCTCCTCACCAACCATTGTATTTTCGACTGCGCTTATTGCGTTTCCCGCCGTAGCAATGATATTGAACGTGCAGCTTTTACGGTAGACGAGGTTGTTGAACTAACCATGAACTTTTACCGAAGAAACTACATAGAAGGACTATTCCTAAGTTCGGGTATTTTCAAAAATGCTGATTTTACGATGGAAAGATTACTTCGCGTGGTTAAAAAGCTTAGGCTCGAAGAAAATTATAACGGCTACATCCATCTTAAAACCATTCCCGGAGCAAGCGACGAATTGATTACGGAGGCTGGTCTTTATGCCGACAGAATGAGTATCAACTTGGAAATGCCTACAGAAACTGGGCTTAAACTTTTAGCTCCCGAAAAAAGTCATGAAGATGTGATCAAGCCGCTTGGCTTTGTAAAAAATCAAATCATCCAATTTAAAGAGGAAAAGAAGCTGATTAAAAGTGTGCCGAAGTTTGTTCCCGCTGGTCAGAGCACACAAATGGTAATTGGTGCCACACCAGAAACAGATAAGGAAATTATGTATACCGCTGCAAATTTCTACAAAAATTTTTCTTTAAAACGCGTCTATTATTCGGGCTATATTCCTATTAGCAACGACAGCCGAATGCCAATCTTGGGAACACAACCACCTTTATTAAGAGAGAATAGACTTTACCAAACTGACTGGCTAATGCGTTTCTATGGTTTCGATGTTCGAGAATTATTGAATGATGCCAATCCACATTTAGATACGGATATTGACCCAAAGCTGAGCTGGGCTTTACGCAATATGCATCAATTCCCAATCGATATCAATACCGCTGACTACCAAATGATCCTACGAGTTCCTGGTATTGGTGTAGGCTCTGCACAAAAGATTGTCCAAGCCAGAAGATTTGGCAGGCTTTATATTCATCAACTAAAGAAAATTGGCATTGCTTACAACAGAGCCAAGCACTTTATTACTTGCGCAGACAGTCCATATCAATTAAAAGATTTTCAGAGCCATGAAATTAAAGGATTTATTTTGGCCGAAAGTCAAAGCAAGTATTTGAAGACCGCAAGTAATCAATTGTTATTGTTTTAAGTCCCCAACCTAATCTTTAAAAGAGGATCGGCTCTTTCTAAATATCATTTAATTAAGACTTAACAATATTTAAATAGATATCCCCTCCATTAAACAGTTAATTCAAAATGATCTACATTTTCGACGGCAGTTTAGAAGGTCTACTCACGTCAGTTTTTGAATGGTTTGAAAGAAAACCCGGCATGGTATCTATCATTTCCAAAAGCAAATATCAGCCAGATGCTTTTTCACCTGCTTTAGAAATATTAACGGATAGAACAAAAGCTGATCGAGTTTGGCAAGGTTTAGCGAAGCGATTAGACAGGAGATGGATGAGAAATGTATATTGTGCATACCTATCAGAGATCTCTGAAATGCATCAGGAAATATTTGGGTTTTGCGTTTATATTTTTCAAAATCCGGCGGGCGCAGAAAAAAACTATGGCAATACTCACGTTTTAAATATTGCACAAACAACCAGAAAAGTAGAAAGAGAAAAACATAGGATGGAAGCTTTTATACGCTTCCAAAAAACAGCAGACGGTTTCTTTTATTGTGGTATAGATCCAGACTTCAATGTAATCCCTTTATTGATCAATCATTTTAAAAATCGATATGCAGACCAACAATGGATTATTTACGATATTAAAAGGCACTATGGCATCTTTTATAATCTAAAAACGGTAGAAGAAATTGAAATGAACATAGACCTTAATTTGCTGAAGAAATCTAACCAACACATGTTAGATGATCAAGAGACGCTTTATGCAGATTTATGGAAGGATTATTTTAAAAGTACTAATATTGTAGCTCGTAAGAACACCAAGCTTCATACCCAGCATGTGCCGAAACGTTATTGGAAATACCTAACAGAGAAATTATAACCGAGTAAAATCTCTCTGATATTCGACTACACCTTTTAAAAATCTACTTTCATTTTATTTGAGATACTTTGTCATTCAGAGCGCAGCGAAGAATCTAACAGAAGCTATATAAAAAGATGTCTCGTAGCCTCGACATGACAGAGCGCTAATAAAAGAAATTAAAATCGTTACGCGCTTAACATTAAGTTAACTTATTAGCTGTATTTTAGCACTATGAAACCTAGTTCCGCATTTCATTTTTATCAAAAATGAGATCGTAGTAAGTGCTCAGCCATCAACAAAAAAATAGATAGATGAAATTTAGTGTATTGGTTTTTATTACAGCGCTTGCCGTGGGGCTATCTATTGGCTTGGTTAATTACCATTTTCAACAAAGCTGGTACTACTTAATCATTTCATTTGGAGTTTCGTTCGGCACAAGCTTCTTGGTTTTCTATTATTTATTAGAAAGATACATTTATAGTAAAATCAAACTTATTTATAAGCAAATACACAGTTTAAAACTAGGTAAAGATTTAAAAGAAGCGCTTGGCGAATACGTAAGTTCAGACCCTATTAACGACGTACAACAAGAAGTTGAAGAATGGGCTGGAGCCAAAAAGAAAGAGATAGAATTACTGAAAAAACAGGAACAGTTTAGGAGGGAATTTTTATCAAACGTATCTCACGAGTTTAAGACACCATTGTTTGCCATACAAGGCTATGTAGAAACTTTACAAGATTGCATCGTTGACGATCCAGAAATGGCAATTAAATTTTTAAAGAAAGCAGAAAATAACATTGAACGACTTAGTTATTTAATTAACGACTTAGACTCTATTTCTAAACTTGAAACTGGCGAAATACCTATTAATTACCAACGTTTTGACTTTGTGCCCTTAGTTAAAGAGGTAATGGAAATATTGGAAGACAAAGCACTTGCCAATAAAACAAAACTGATTTTCAAAGATAAGTATACTGCGCCAACGATGGTTTACGCCGACCGCGAGAAAATTAGACAGGTAATGATGAATTTGATTCAAAACTCTATTAAATACGGCAGAGAAAATGGTTCTACTTCTATCAAACTTTTCGAGCTTCACGATCAATACTTAATTGAAGTTACCGACGATGGAATGGGAATTGAGGAAAAACATCTGCCTCGTTTATTCGAACGCTTCTACAGAATAGATTCGCATCGCTCTAGAAAAGAAGGCGGCACGGGATTAGGGCTGGCGATTGTTAAGCATATTTTAGAAGCCCACCAACAGACGATTTCAGTACGTAGTACACCTAATATCGGTACCACTTTCGCATTCACATTGCAAAAAAACAATGAACCTTTGTTGAACTACGGTAAAAAATAAGCTTCAATTACCCTATTTAAAGAGAATAGGGGGCATTTCGCTTGTCTACAATCGATTACCACTTAACAATCATGTAAAATTGTCTAGAAAGTTAACATTAACTTAACATTGACGTTTTACTTTTGCATCATATTTAAATACGAGTATGAGCAATATATTTAGCTTCTTTACACCTAAAGACAAAAAGTTCCAGCCACTATTTGAGCAAGCAGGAAGCAACGTTAGGAAAATCGCAGAAACTCTTTTATTAGTAGTAACTGCAGATGACATTGAAAAAAGAAAAGAAGCCATTAAAGAGGTAGAACGCCTTGAACATGTTGGTGACGACATTACGCATACGATTTTTATCGAATTGAGTAAAAACTTCATCACACCTTTCGACAGAGAAGACATCCACTCTTTAGCTAGTGCTATCGACGATATCGCTGACTACATCCACGCTTCGGCAGGAAACATCGAACTTTATAACGTAACCAACATTGGTGAACCGATGGTAAAATTGGCGGAGTTATTAGTTGAAATGTGTACAGATCTTGAAAAAGCGATCAAAGAACTAAGAAGCTTCAAAAACATTAGGGTTATTGCAGATGCTTGTGTGAGAATCAACAGTGCAGAAAACCAAGCTGATTACACTTGTAACCTTGCTATTGCGCGTTTGTTCGAATTTGAAACCAACGCAATAGAATTAATTAAGCAGAAAGAGGTATTACAAACCTTAGAAATTGCTACTGACAAATGTGAAGATGCAGCCAATGTGCTAGAATCTATCTTGGTTAAAAACGCATAAGATTATTATGACCATACTTCTAATCATTATTGCCTTGGCGCTCATCTTTGATTACATCAACGGTTTTCATGATGCAGCTAACGCAATTGCCACCATTGTAGCTACAAAGGTACTTACACCTTTCCAAGCTGTGGTATGGGCTGCATTCTTTAATTTTCTGGCCTATTGGGTTTTTGGTTTTGGCGTTGCCGATACCGTTGCAAAAACAGCCAATACCATGGAAATTAACCTTACCGTGATTTTAGCTGGCGTTATTGCTGCCATTATATGGAACCTACTCACTTGGTGGTTCGGCATTCCTTCCAGTTCGTCGCACACCTTAATTGGTGGTTTTGCGGGTGCTGCAGTTGCACACGCTGGACTAGATGTAGTGAACTGGTATAAAGAAGGTAAAGCTGGAGAAATGCCATCAGGCGTTTTAGTAATTATTGGCTTTATTGTTTTAGCCCCACTTATTGGAGCTATTGTATCTTACGCTATCTCCACTTGGTTACTTCATTCGGCCAAAAGAAGTATCTTACCAAAGGTATTTACTTTAGCGCTGATGATTACAACGATTGTTTTTGTATACTACCAAATGGTGCCTTACGATAAAATTCCAAAGCCACGTTTCGAATCTGAGTTTTGGAGTGTTGTATTCGAATCTCATAACATCAAATGGTTTTTAGTGGCTTTCATTGTATTAACCATTAGCTCGTTCTGTTTGATATTTAGCTTTTTGAGCCATCATCAATCTACAAAATGGCTTAGAAAAATGCAGTTGTTATCTTCTGCAGCTTTCAGTTTAGGTCACGGTGGTAACGATTCGCAGAAAGTAATGGGTATTATTGCCGCTGCAGTATTAGTTTATGTGCACCAAAGCGGCGTAACGATGGAAAGTATGCCAGATTGGCTGCACGTTGTTTTACCTTCTAAAGGTACAAATGGCGAAGAAATAGCAGCACATATGCCAGCTTGGATTCCATTGGCTTGTTATACCGCTATATCTATTGGTACCTTAAGTGGCGGATGGAAAATTGTAAAAACAATGGGTTCCAAAATTACTAAAGTAACTCCATTTGAAGGCGTAACAGCAGAAACTGCTGGAGCATTAACACTTTATTTTACTGAGCATTTAAAAATTCCAGTAAGTACAACGCACACGATCACAGGATCTATTATTGGCTCTGGTTTAACCAAAGGTACATCGGCAGTGAAATGGGGAGTTACCGTTAAATTAATTTGGGCTTGGGTGCTAACCATCCCAGTATCAGCAGCGTTAGCCGCAATCATCTATTATATCTTAAGTTTCTTTATTTAAGGAATATCTTCATAAGCAAAAACGGCAGTTGATTGGAATCAGCTGCCGTTTTTGTTTAACCTCCATACTAAAAACTGCTAAACAGTACTCAGCAAAAATTCATCAATCAATTCTACCGCATTTTTAAAACGGTCCTCCCCTATTCCAGAAACTACTTTATAGTTTGCATCAAGTGCTTTTAGCTCGCTGCGCCAAACTTCCATAAAATGCTCGCGTTGGTTAGGAAAATCTCTCAAGGGATCATCCTGCCAAGGCAAATCAATATCTAATAGAATATAGAAATCATAAGGATTTTTCTTCAATGCATTTAGCACAACCTGCGGTGTCTCTCCAAAAAAAGCGTCACTCCAAATTTTTACGGTTAAAAAGGTAGTATCGCAAATGATGAAATCTGTTTCTGTCATTGCTAACACCGACTGCTCCAACGCATATTGCCCATGAAACATGTTCACTTCATCTTGCAAAACGCAAGGCTCTGTTAATTCTTCGCAATAATATCGAGCATATTCTGGCACCCAAGGCACTTGGTAGTATTTCGCCAGTAATGTAGACATAGTCGATTTTCCCGTACTCTCTGGGCCAACGATAGCTATTTTCTTAATCAATTGATCAGGATGTTTGTTCACGATAAGTTTTTCTCCAATCTAAATAGCCTTTTACAGCTATAACAACTAAAATAGCATACAACAGTGCATATACATTTAAGTCTTTATACATTAACAATGGTACATAGCAGATATCTACGATGATCCATAAAATCCAGTTTTCAAGTATCTTTCTAGTCAGCATAATTTGTGCGACCAAACTTACCGCTGTACAAAATCCATCTTCATAAGGCACGTTGGTTGGCGTATAATAGTCTAACAAACTACCTAATACTAACGTGAGGATGCCTATAATACCTACTACAATAATCCAGTTACGGGTGTTAATACGAACTACAGGTTTTTCCTGTTCCTTTCTTTTCTGCAACCAGAACCACCAGCCATAAAACGCGGTAAACAGAAAATAGAACTGCAGAAGAAAATCACCAAACAAATGGCTCTCGAAATATAAGATGGCACTAATAACGATGCTTAGAATAGATATTGGCCAATTAAGTATGTTTTCTTTTGCTGCCAAATAAATACAAGCAATGGTACTGATAAAGCCCAACCACTCTAGCCAAGAAGTTTGTTGAAGTTGCTGAATTAATTGTTGCCAAACAGCGGCATCGAGTAAAACCATTAATCAAATATAGTGGTATTTTGTTTTCAGCCACAGTACTTGTCCGGATTTTCGGGATGCAAAGATTATTTTTTAATCTCTAGCAATAAGTTTTACAATATTACATTTTCAACCATGATTATTTGAAGGGAATCGGATATTAAGTGGGATACCTGTGTATCTGTGGCTAACCAAAACGTCTATAAAAAAGAATTCCGGTAGGGAACAACCCCTACCGGAAAATAAACCAAACAAACTATTTATGAAGAATACCCTCTTGCGAGGATGCTTTAGATCAATTTAAATTGCTGTATCAATCATCCAATCTGTAACAACAACATCTAATTAACTTCAATTGTTTTCTTTTATTACAACATTGCTGCCAATAAATTAAAAACAAGGTTTTCATGACTTAAACATGACCTTCTAAAGTCTTCTTGGTGTTTAAATCACACTATGCCATGTTACCTATTAGGTCATCCGGCCTCCATCATAGACCAATCCTGAGGTTAATGATGAATACAGCACAATTCGATAGCCCTATAAAACATACACTGTACAATAAAGCAGACGAATAATGCTTGATGATAGCTAGCTAAGTAACTATTTGGCCGCTACACGCCAAATCACTCCACTTACATCATCTGCAACTAATAAAGCTCCATCTGGCGTAACTGCAACGCCAACAGGCCTGCCGTAAACTTCACTTTTAGAAGCATCCGCAATAAATCCGGTTAAAAAATCCTGCATCTTTCCAGTTGGCTTACCATCTTTAAATGGCACGAACGCAACCTTATAGCCAGTAAGCTCAGACCTGTTCCAAGAACCATGTTGCCCAATAAAGGCACCGCCCTGATAATTTACCGGAAATTTTTTATTAGTATAGAATGCCAATCCAAGTGAGGCCGTATGTGAACCTACCGCAACATCTGGCACTAATGTCTTCTTCACCAATTCTGGATTTACTCCTTTAAGCCTTGGGTCTTCATGTTGGCCGAAATAAGCATAAGGCCAGCCGTAGAAGCCACCATCTTTAACGCTAGTAATATAATCCGGTACTAAATCATCTCCTAAACCATCTCTTTCGTTTACGGCGGTCCACAACATATTAGTAGTTGGCGCCCAGTCCATACCTACTGGGTTGCGCAAGCCACTGGCAAAGATTCTTTCTCCACTACCATCTGGATTAACCTCTAAAATCGCAGCTCTTCTTACTTCGTGCTCCATGCCATTTTCCCCAACATTACTACCAGATCCTACAGAAATATAGATTTTATCTTTCGTTTTGCTTACCAATAGATTTCTAGTCCAGTGATTGTTATAGCCACCAGCTGGCAGGTCAACAACTTTCTTTCCTGAACCTATAATTTTTGTCTCTCCCGATTTATAAGGGAACATCCACAAGCCATCTGTATTAGCTACATAAAATGAATTACCAATAAAAGCCATTCCATACGGTTGATTTAAACCCGATAGAAATACTGTAGTTAAATCTGGCTTTCCATCTTTGTTAGTATCTCTAAACAACATAATAGTATTGACACTTTTACCTCCTACTTCTGATTTCGCTTTGCCAGAAATCGTATTGGCAATTTTTTCTTTTGTGCTACGCTCAGAATTTGAAAGCGCTACCAGAATATCTCCATTAGGTGCCACCACAATATTCCTAGGGCTTTTCATCCCATCAGCGAATTTGCTTACCACAAATCCTTCCGGTGCTATCGGCATTTTATTAGCAGGCCAATCAATTACCTTACTAAAATTATTTTTAGAGGCAGTGGTATCAGGCGCTGGCAGTTTCAACGTATCAACATCTGTAGCCGCTTGCACGCTGTCGGCAGTTGTATTATTTTTATTAGCGCTATTACAAGCTACAAAAAGCGAAGCCGATAAGGCTAGCAAACCTAAGTATTTTCTTTCCATCGTTATTTATTTTAATAAACACTGCTTATCTAAACAGCAACAAAATGAAGTTGTTTTCCATGATTCATCCGAAGCAAAATGATTATGCTTTATCTCCTATAATCACTGATTTTAAGCCAACAATATATTTTAAAATAATCGTCACAAAATTAAGCAGCAAATTGTATCTTTGCATCCCGACAGAGCAGTTGGGATTTTCATTATAGCACGAGGAATTCTCCCAGCTATCGGTCAGTTAGACTATCACTTTAGACTTTTTAAAAACCCCACATGCCTAAAGACACTTCCATCAATTCAGTATTGATCATCGGATCTGGACCTATTATTATTGGACAAGCCTGCGAATTCGACTATTCTGGTTCTCAAGCCGCACTTTCTTTAAAAGAAGAAGGAGTTAAAGTTTCAATTATTAACTCTAACCCGGCTACCATTATGACCGACAAGGTAATTGGTGACCATGTTTATTTGAAACCTCTTACATTAGAATCGATTGAAGAGATTTTAATTGAGCACAAGAACAACCCTGATTTACCGACTATTGATGCGGTTTTACCTACCATGGGTGGACAGACTGCGTTAAACCTTTGCGTAGATGCAGATGAAAGAGGTTTATGGACAAAACACAACGTTAGAATTATTGGCGTTGATGTTGCTGCGATTGACAAAACCGAAAACAGAGAGTCTTTCCGCCAGTTAATGGTAGATATTGGCGTTGGTGTAGCTACATCAAAAATTGCCAATTCATTTTTAGAAGGCAAGGAAGCAGCACAAGAAATTGGCTTCCCATTGGTAATTCGCCCTTCATACACGCTTGGTGGCTACGGTGGTGGCTTTGTACACAAAAAAGAAGAATTTGACGCAGCCCTTAAACGCGGTTTAGAAGCTTCGCCAACCCACGAGGTTTTGGTAGAGCAAGCGGTTTTAGGCTGGAAAGAATACGAGTTGGAGTTATTGAGAGATAGCAACGACAATGTTATCATCATCTGTTCTATCGAGAACTTCGACCCAATGGGTATCCACACTGGAGACTCGATTACTGTTGCGCCAGCAATGACTTTATCTGATCGTTGCTACCAAGAAATGCGTAACCAGGCCATCAAAATGATGCGTGCTATTGGTAATTTCGCTGGTGGCTGTAACGTACAGTTTTCTGTAAACCCAGACAATGACGAAATCATCGCTATCGAAATTAACCCACGCGTATCTCGTTCATCGGCATTAGCAAGTAAAGCAACAGGATATCCAATTGCTAAAATTGCAGCTAAATTAGCTATCGGTTATAACTTAGACGAGATCGAAAATCAAATTACAAAAACTACTTCAGCTTATTTCGAGCCGACTTTAGATTACGTAATTGTAAAAATCCCTCGCTTTAACTTCGATAAGTTTAAAGGTGCCAACATGGAGCTTGGCTTGCAGATGAAAGCGGTAGGTGAGGTAATGGCCATTGGTCGTAACTTTATCGAGGCATTGCAAAAAGCTTGTCAAAGTTTAGAGATCGGCCGTGCTGGTATCGGTGCCGATGGTCGTCAAAAACGTGACATTGAAGAAATTATGCATGGCTTACAGCACCCAAGCTGGAACCGTCTATTCTTAATTAAGGATGCGATGAGTATGGGTGTGCCGTTAGAGTCTATCCGTAAGGTAACAAGAATTGATAAGTGGTTTTTAAATCAGATCCAAGAACTAGTAGCCTTAGAAACAGAACTAAAACGCTACTCGTTAACTAATATCCCTAGAGATTTCTTCTTCAACCTGAAGCAAAAAGGTTTCTCAGACATACAAATTGCCTACGTTTTAGGCAACGTTACAGAAGACGAAGTTTACAACCGCCGTAAAGAGCTTAACATTAGAAGAGTTTACAAAATGGTAGATACTTGTGCTGCCGAATTTGCTGCACAAACACCTTACTTCTACTCTACTTTCGAAGAAGCGCCACAACAAATTTCTTTAGTAACTGGAAAAGTATTATCTGATGGCGATGAGTTAGGCACTAACGAATCTATAGTTTCGGACAGGAAAAAAGTGATTGTTTTAGGTTCCGGCCCTAACCGTATTGGTCAAGGTATCGAGTTTGACTATTCTTGCGTTCACGGATTACTAGCGGCAAAAGAAAATGGTTTCGAGGCAATCATGATCAACTGTAACCCAGAAACGGTAAGTACAGATTTCAACATGGCCGACAAATTATATTTCGAACCTGTTTTCTGGGAGCATGTACGTGAAATCATCGATTTAGAAAATCCACTTGGCGTGATCGTTCAGTTAGGCGGTCAAACAGCTCTTAAAATGGCTGAAAAACTACATGAGAACAATATTCGCATTATCGGTACTTCATATGAGGATATGGATAAAGCAGAAGATCGTGGTAGTTTCTCAGATTTATTGAAAGACTTAGACATTCCTTATCCAAAATACGGTGTTGCCGAAAACGCAGAAGAAGCGATCAAAGTAGCTAACGAAGTAGGTTACCCAGTATTGGTTCGTCCTAGTTACGTATTAGGTGGACAAGGTATGAGCATCGTTATCAACGACGAGGACTTAGAAAGTGCAGTAGTTAAATTATTAGGCGATCTTCCAGGCAATCGTGTATTAATTGACCACTTCTTAGATAGAGCCGAAGAAACTGAATCTGACTCCATCTGCGATGGAACTGACGTGCACATTGTTGGTTTAATGGAGCACATTGAGCCTGCAGGTATACACTCAGGAGATTCAAGTGCAGTTTTACCTCCATTCAGTCTATCTGAAAAGGTAATTGCCGATATGGAAAATTACTCCAAGAAAATTGCGAAAGCTTTAAATGTAATTGGACTATTGAACATCCAGTTTGCAGTTAAAGATGAAAAAGTATATGTAATTGAAGCTAATCCACGTGCTTCTCGTACGGTACCTTTCATTGCTAAAGCTTACGATGTACCTTACATCAACATTGCGGCTAGAGTAATGTTAGGTGTAAACAAGTTGAAAGATTTTAATATCGAGCGCAAGCTTAAAGGATTTGCAATTAAAGAGCCTGTTTTCTCTCATAATAAATTCCCAGAGATAACTAAAGAATTGGGCCCAGAAATGAAATCTACCGGTGAAGCGATCCGTTTCATTAAAGATTTGGAAGATCCTTACTTCTTGAAGTTAGTGAAAGATAAATCGATGTATTTGTCTAAATAGAACAAGGATAAAAGAGCAAAGAATAAAGACTAAGTCCCTTAGCGAAATGTTAAGGGACTTTTTTTGTGCTTCATTCTGAGAATAGCGAAGAATTTAATATTTTGAAGAGCAAAGACTGCCTTCCAATTATTGGCAGTCCTGCTTTACGCTACAATCTTTTTGTTGCCACTGCCGTCCATCATTGTCATGCTGAGCTCGTCGAAGCATCTCCTATCAACATACAATCCTTCGACAGGCTCCTTTAGATTAGCATAATTATATTTATTGGATATTTAAATTGAGAAGAAGCAGGGTGAACTATGACTTAGGCTCCGAGTTAACACCTCATACCCTGATGAAGACCCTGCTTCCTT